>Ga0075480_10002560_pt1 | contig 11684 bp, 10 predicted proteins | sample DEB08_DNA_7_FD_81590 | JGI IMG/M metagenome (GOLD analysis project Ga0075480, IMG submission 81590) | Aqueous microbial communities from the Delaware River and Bay under freshwater to marine salinity gradient to study organic matter... | ecosystem: Environmental > Aquatic > Marine > Coastal ... | reverse complement strand
GTGGCACATCTCCACGTTAGGTGCTGCGGCACTTACGCAGTCGTCAGAAGTCAGTCAATCGCGTCAGTCGTGACGTCAGCATTAAATGAAGCAAGGTCACGCAACCGCGTATCGTTCGAAAACACTTCGATCGGCTTATTGGATGGCAGTCGCAACATACGTTGAAGGACCCGCATCTGTGTGTGCTGGTTGTACTCAACGAATGTAATTGCCCATCCATCTCGGCCAGCTCGAGCGGTTCTTCCCGACCGGTGTAGGTAATCCTTTGCATCACCAGCTGGGTCGTAATGGATCACTGCACCGATGTCATCAATGTCGATACCTCGAGCCGCAACGTCAGTCGCCACAAGCACATTCAAACGGCCCTCTGCAAACCGCTGAAGAGCCCGTTCACGCGCCGCCTGAGAGAGATCACCATGAATGGCCGCCGCGTTAACGCCATTGTCCACAAGCGCATTCTCGACCTTGTCGCAGAGTCGTTTCGTCTGACAGAACACAACGACTTTCGAAATTGATTCGCTGATAGCACCAACAATTCGCGCTTTGTCCATGTGATGAACTGCAAGAAATAGGTGGTGCATCGACCCCACAGTGTCAGTAGCCGAATCGATCGCAACTTCAACCGGATCTTTCAAGTAATGCCGGATGAGGTGCCCAACATCGCCATCGAGAGTCGCAGAAAACAGCATTGTCTGAGATCGGCCGGTGCAGTGCCTGAGAATCCATTCGACCTGTGGCGTGAATCCATCGTCGGCCATGCGATCAGCTTCATCGAGACACACAATCTGCACAGCGCCAAGATCAACCTCGTCAGATTTGATGAGATCAATCAAGCGCAGCGGTGTCGCAACGACAAGTTCGACCCCACCTTGCAGCTCACGTACTTGATGTTCTCGGCTCGCCCCTCCGTACACCGGGGCAACAGTGATTCCTGCAGCGGCAGCGACTGGTTGCAGCACCTCAGCTACCTGAACTGCAAGCTCACGCGTCGGGACCAACACCAAACCAAGAGGGGCACTCGGCCCAGCCGAGCCCTCGATTCTCGACAGCATTGGGATCCCAAATGCGAGGGTCTTACCTGATCCGGTTTTTGCTCGACCGCACACGTCGCGACCACCCATTGCAACCGGAATTGCCTCAATCTGAATGGCAAAGGGTTCTGCGAAACCCGCTGCAGCCAGCCCGATATCAATGCGCGCGGGTACCCCCAGCTCTGCAAAACCAGTTGGGGGTTCGACAGCCGGCAGAGAGTTTGCGGTGGTCAACCTTCCCGTTCGTTGCTCTTCGTTCGATGTTTCAGGGCGACGTTGTGGTGCAGGACGTCGCCTGTTGCGGTTTCCGCCGCCTCGACCGCGACCGCTGTGTTGCTCTGACATGATGTGTGAAGGCTACCGCCAGACCCGCTCCAGAAGGTTTTGACATTGCTCAGCGCTTCTCGGGGGGCTATCGTTGAGGTCGTGGAAAACACCATGCGTCCGCTTCTGCTCCTTATGTAGGGCGAGCGCGCTCAAAAACGACGTTCGCCCGCCCCCGCCGCCCCGGTTGGGGGCGATTTCATTTTTCATACGACACCCGACGATTTACCGCTTGCAACAAGGAACACACATGCCTCCAAAACCTGCCACTCCAAAAAAGATGCCATTCGATCGCTACGAACCCTTGGTGCCAATTGTGCTCACCGATAGGACTTGGCCAAACAGGGTCATCGACAAGGCACCAACCTGGTGCTCAGTTGACCTCCGAGACGGAAACCAAGCACTCATCGATCCAATGGATCCGGTGCGCAAGTTGGCGATGTTCCGTGAACTCGTCAAGATGGGATTCACCGAAATCGAGATCGGGTTTCCCTCAGCGAGTCAGCCTGACTTCGACTTCGCTCGTCAGTTGGTGACCGACGATCTCATACCGGAAAATGTCTGGATCCAAGTATTGGTTCAGTGCCGTCCGGAACTGATCTCCCGCACCTACGAGGCATTGCAAGGAGCGCCACGCGCAATTGTTCACTTCTACAACTCGACGAACCCTTTGCAGCGCGAGGTTGTGTTCAACCTCGACAAAGAGGGCATCAAGCAGGTTGCAATTGATGGGGCACATCTCTGCAAACAGCAAGAAGCCGCACTGTCTGGAACAGACATTCGCTACGAATATTCACCAGAGAGTTTCACGCTCACGGAACCCGAATATGCGATAGAGGTCTGCGAGGCGGTGATGGACGTCATCCAGCCCACCCCAGACAACCCTCTTATTCTCAACTTGCCAGCCACGGTTGAGTGCTATTCGCCAAACGTCTATGGCGACGTCATCGAGTGGTTCGGTCGCACAATTCGTGATCGAGGCTCAGTCATTATCAGCCTCCACCCCCATAACGACCGTGGTTGCGCAGTCGCAGCCGCAGAGTTCGGCGTCATGGCAGGTGCCGATCGAGTTGAGGGAACACTCTTTGGCAACGGGGAACGAACTGGCAATGTTGACGTCATCAACCTCGCAATGAACTTGTTTGCCAACGGAGTTGACCCCGAACTCGATATCTCCGACATTGATGCCCTTCGTCGAACCGCCGAATACTGCAACCGTCTGCCAGTTCACCCGCGGCATCCGTATGTCGGTGACCTCGTCTACACGGCATTCTCTGGGTCGCACCAAGACGCAATCAAGAAAGGCTTTGAGCGGCTGCCTGAGAATTATGACCGTTGGGGAGTCCCCTATCTTCCGATTGACCCGAAACACGTTGGTCGCAGTTACGAGGCTGTGATACGTGTAAACAGCCAATCAGGCAAGGGCGGCGTCGCTTATGTGATGAAGGAAGAGTACGGCTACGACCTCCCGCGACGTCTGCAAATCGAATTCTCCAAAACGATTCAACACATCACAGAGGACTCAGGGACCGAAATCTCACCCGGGGTCATGTGGGATGCATTTAGCGCTGAATACCTGCCTGAGGAGCCCGCATTCAAACTTCGCAGCCACGAACTTCATACCGCAACAACCGATGGCAAAGGCCGCACAAAGCTCACTGCGCAACTGTCCGTCGATGGTGAAGCCGTCACCATCGCTGGCGAAGGAGATGGCCCAATCGAAGCATTTGTCGCGGCATTGCGCACTACGTGGCCAATTGAATTCGATGTTCTTGATTACACCGAACACGCCATCGGCCGAGGAGCCGACGCCCAAGCCGTCGCCTACGTCGAAACAGCATCAGATACATCCACGCGGTGGGGCCTCGGAACCGACCCGAACATCACAACCGCTTCGATGAAAGCGGTGCTTGCGGCGTTCGAACGCCAGCAACGCTGATCGCAAATCACTCTCACGAGTAGCATCTGCATCATGTTCGTCACAGTTGATCGCGAGTTATGTGCAGCAACTGGCGGTTGTGCTCAGCTCTGTCCGGATGTCTTCTCGATCGGAGCCGACGGCATTGTCGTGGTGACGCAAGCATCACCAGATGAATCGCTTCAGCCACTGGTACTTGATGCCGCCGACCTTTGCCCTACCGCAGCAATCTCTGTTGAGCATTAGAACGATGGGCTTCTTGCACCGACTTGAGAACGCGTGGAACGCCAACGGATCAAACCTCTGCGTCGGGCTTGATCCAGATATCTCAAAGATGCCAGAAAAATTCGCGTCGCAGCCGAACGGAATTGCTGAATTCTGTATTGAGATCGTGGAGGCAACCGCCGACCTCGTGTGCGCATTCAAACCACAGATTGCCTACTTCGCGGCGCAGCGAGCTGAGGCTCAACTTGAATCGATCTGCAACCACATTCGTTCCCACCATCCAGACGTGGTGCTCATTCTCGATGCAAAACGAGGCGACATCGGCTCAACGGCAGCAAATTATGCGGTTGAGGCATTTGACCGCTTTGCCGCTGATGCCGTCACCGTGAACCCCTACCTTGGCACCGACTCGGTAGAGCCATTTTTTGCAGCCGGAGGCGGCGTCATCGGTCTATGTCGTACGTCAAACCCAGGTGGCGATGACCTCCAGATGCTCGACGCCGGCGGAGTCCCGCTGTTCGTTCGGGTCGCCGAGATGATCTCTCAACAGTGGACCCAACTTGGGGATTGCGGACTCGTCGTTGGGGCGACGTATCCCAACGAGTTGGCACAGGTGAGAACAGTCGTTGGTGATCTGCCCATTCTTGTGCCTGGTGTCGGAGCTCAAGGCGGCTCTGCTGACGAGGTGCGCTTGCATGGTTCACGACCAGACGGCCACGGCCTCATTGTGAACTCTTCGCGAGCAGTCTTGTATGCAAGTCGTGGCGACGACTTCGCAGATGCTGCTCGAGCGGTTGCCGATGAAACTCGGCGTAGTTGCTCTCCCGCGTAGTTGCTCTCCCGCGTAGTTGCTCTCCCTGGGTTCAGCCGTCGAGCGCAACAACGCTTGTAATACCGGGCGACTGACGCAGAACGTCCAAAACCTCGCTCGACACCACTGAACCTGTTGCAATGAGCATCACGGCTGAATCTTGGCCATCTACTCTGCCGACGTCCATGTCAGCGATGTTGACCTCGGCATCGCCGAGAACGGTGCCGACGGTGCCGATGACACCAGGGCGATCGTCGTTCGAGATCAGCAACATGTGCGCCGCAGGTGGAACATCGACTCCGTGCCCATCAATATGGACGACACGCTGCTGAGCTTTGCGTCCGGTAAGTACGCCTGAGATCGTGTGCGATCCACCAGAGACGGTCAGCAGATTGAGGTACTCGTCAGACACCGAACGCTTGATTTCCTCAAGTTCAACTCCAGCTTCGGCGGCCAACTTCGGAGCGTTCACGAAGCTCACCTGCTCCTCAGAGGTCCTTCCGAAGAAGCCCTTCAATACTGCAAGGCCAAGGATTCTGGTGTCGTGCACAGCAATATCGCCCGCGACCTCGAACGTGATCGTTGATGGCGAGTCCACGACAAGTGAGGAGAACAGGCGTCCCAGACGTTCCGCCAAGCCGAGGTATGGCCGTAGGTTGTCGTCCGCTTCCGCAGCGTCAACATTCACCGCCCACGGAACAAATTCTCCTGCAAGGGCGAGCAACATCATGTCGGCGATGGCGTCGCCAGCCTTGTCCTGTGCCTCGCGGGTGCTCGCTCCGAGGTGAGGAGTGACAACGACCTGTGGCAGATCAAACAGCGGACTCTCTGTGCATGGTTCCGAATCAAAAACATCAAGAGCTGCGCCAGCAATTGTTCCCGATGAAATACATGCTGCCAAATCTTTCTCAACCACGATTCCACCGCGCGCCACGTTGATGACACGAAGGGAGGGCTTTGCAGTTGCAAGGAGTTCAGCGTTGATAAGGCCAATGGTTTCTTGCGTTCGAGGCAAGTGGACGGTAAGAAAATCGCTTACCCCAACGAGCTCTTCAAGCGACAACAATTCGACACCAATTTCCTTCGCGCGATCCTCCGATACAAACGGATCAAACGCAACGATGCGCATCTGAAAGGCGCGTGCACGATCTGCAACCAGTTTTCCGATACGACCAAGTCCGACAATGCCAAGGGTTTTGTCGGCAAGTTCAACGCCTTCCCACTTCGATCGTTCCCAACGCCCAGCAACGAGAGCCGAATGCGCTTGTGGAACATTTCGTGCCTGAGACAGCAGCAGCGCCATCGTGTGTTCCGCAGCAGAGATGATGTTCGACTGTGGAGCATTGATGACCATCACCCCCGACTCGGTTGCTGCGGTCACGTCGACATTGTCAAGTCCGATACCTGCCCGTCCGACCGCAATGAGTGAATCGGCCTTCGCCAGCACATCTGCTGTCACTTGAGTGGCCGACCGGATGATGAGTGCGTGCGCGCCAACAATTGCTGACTGCAATTCCTCGTCTGACAATCCCTCCTGGACATCCACGTCATGACCGGCTGCACGCAAACGGTCGAGCCCACCTGGGGCGATTGATTCAGTCACAAGAATGCGAGCCATAGATGGTCATCGTTACCCCGCAGATGCCTCTCATCCAACTGAAATCAGGAGTATGTACAAAGTGTCACACCGGGTCTACGCGTGGGTGGCTGACCGCTCGGAGTGACTACCGTTGACATATGTCGTCAAATCTCGAGGAGATCACATCGGACGATGTTGAGGTGCGTCTCCTTTCAACCCCAGAAGAGTTAGATGAGGCATCAGAGGTTCTCATGCAAGTTTGGGGTTCAAACACGCCGATCGTGACGCACGAGATGCTTCGGGCCGTCCACCATTCTGGGGGATATATCTCGGGAGCGTACGAACAGGGACGACTCGTCGGGGCATCCTTTGGCTGGTTGGCGCGACACCATGACGAGACGGCACTACATAGCCACGTCACAGGCTTGCTACCGGGAACTCGGCATGTTGGACTTGGGCGCAGGATGAAGTTCCATCAGCGAGACTGGGCATCAGTTCGCGATATCTGCTGGATCACTTGGACCTTCGATCCCCTCGTTCGAACGAATGCATGGTTCAACATTGGGGTGCTCGGCGGCCAAATTGCCGAATATCTGCCGAACTTCTACGGCCCAATGACCGACGCAATCAACGCAAACGATGAAAGCGACCGAGTTCTCGTTGCCTGGCGGGTTAGTGATTCTCCTTCGATATCAACGACAGATCCGAGCACCCGAAAAGAAGTTCCAACACCCGATGACATCGTCTCATTACGCAAAACAGACCCGCAGGCAACCCAACGTTGGCGTCACGAAGTGAGGTCGGCTCTCAACGGGGCGCTCGCAGATGGTTTCGTCGTCGTTGGCTTTACCAAAGATGGGTCATATCAACTTGAGAGGCCATTATGAAACTCGCCCAATTAGAACTGCGACGAATCCATCTCGAACTGGTCACTCCATTTCGAACAAGTTTTGGTGAGCAAACTGCACGAGAGATTCTTCTTATCGGCGCCACCACCGACGATGGCATTGTTGGTTGGGGTGAATGTGTTGCCATGAGCGAACCGTTGTATTCACCTGAGTTCGTATCGGGTGTTGAGACAGTGATTTCTGAGTTCCTCACTCCGCGGCTCACCCAGCATGGCGAGTTCAGCGCCGCAGACGTCGCTCATATTCTTAAACCGATCAAAGGCCACCAGATGGCAAAAGCGGCACTCGAAATGGCCGCTCTTGATGCCGAACTCCGGTCTCAGGAAATCAACCTTCACACGAGATTCGGAGGCTCACGTGCGAGTGTGCCGAGCGGGGTTTCCGTCGGCATCTTCGCCTCGATCGATGCGCTTCTCACGGCCGTGCAGGGCTACGTCGACGATGGCTATGCGCGGATCAAACTGAAGGTTGAGCCCGGTTGGGATATAGAACCGGTTCGACTCGTCCGTGACCTCATCGGGCCCGACATGGGTTTGCAAGTCGATGCGAACACGGCGTATACACGTCAAGACATTGATCACCTTCGACAACTCGATGAGTACGACCTACTCCTCATTGAGCAGCCCCTCGATACCGACGATCTTCTTGGCCATCGTGACCTCGCCCAAGCGATCGAGACCCCGGTTTGCCTCGATGAGTCAATCGAGTCGTTTACTCAAGCTGAGGATGCCATCGCAATCGGCGCAGCGGAAATCATCAACATCAAACCTGGCCGCGTCGGTGGTTACCTCGAGGCAGTTCGGATTCATGACCTTTGTGCCGCGCATGGCATTCCTGTGTGGTGTGGTGGGATGCTTGAAACCGGAATTGGTCGTGCCGCAAATTGTGCTCTTGCGGCTCTCGACGGTTTCGTGCTCCCCGGCGATATCTCTGCCTCGCGCCGGTTTTACTCTCGTGACATCGTTCAAAACCCAATTGAAGTTGTCGGTGGTGAGGTGGCGGTACCAAGTGCTCCCGGGCTTGGATACGACCTCGACGTCGACTTCCTCGAGTCGATCACAACATCGGTGCACCATCTCTCGTTGTGACCAGGTCAGAACTATTCTCACAGCGTGAGTTTTGCTTTTTTATCACCCGAGTGGATTGAAGCCGCACGAGAAATCCGCGAGCGGTATTCCTCTCAAACAGCCCCGATCGAAGTTGCAGTACGTGTTAATCAGGTCGTAACCGAAGTTCCGTTTGGAGATGGTGAACTCCACGCCCATATTGACACATCAAGTGGGGATGTCGATCTCGAACTCGGGCACCTTGACCAACCAGATGCAACCATTACGTTGAGTTACGAGACTGCCCGGGCGCTTCTCGTAGAGCGGGATCCAGCAAAAGTGATGCAAGCATTCATGTCCGGCGGAATCCAAGTTGAGGGAGATCTCATGAAGGTCATGGCGATGCAGGCATCAACCCCGCAGGACGACCTTGCGCTGCAGGTCGCAGAAGAGATCCTTGCAATCACCGATCTCGACTAATCGAACACCGCAATTTCTCGTCCCAGTCAGGCCGCGACAACGTCAACTTGGGTGCCGTTTGGAAACTCGTCTCCAGGAGATGGAGTCTCTCCATCAATGGTGATCTCTTCGACGTTTCCGTCGGCAGCGCCCAACACAAGTTCGACCGCAAACCCAGCGTCGGTCAGCAGCTGTTGTACGTCTTCGAAACTTGAGTCACGAGGAACCGAAGGGAACGCAATGAGGTTGGGTCCCAATGAGACTGAAACCTCTATTTCCCCGCCTCGGTCAAGAAGTTCGCCAGGTTGAGGTGACTGCGACAGGATGAGCCCTGTTTCTGTTTCGTCGTCGTAGACCTCTTCGATCTCAACGATGCGTAAACCCGTGCCGACAAGCTGAGCTCGAGCGACTCCAACGATGAGTCCAACGATGTTCGGCACTTCCCGCGGCGCTGGGCCACCCGACAAGACCAACCGAACAAGGGTTCCCGGTTCGACTGAGTCCCCGGCTTGAATCGCAGGATCATCAGGGATTTCCCAACTAATGACTTCGCCAATGTCGATGACTTCGTTGTAGACAATTTCTGTGAATGGTTGGAAGCCAGCGCTGTCCAGGAGATCAAGGGCGTCGGCACCCTGCATCGCAGTGACCTCTGGAAGCTCCCGTAACACTGGCCCTTCGCTTACCACAAGCGTGAACATGCCGCCTTCACGCAGTTCCTCACCGCTCGCTGGACTCGTGCGGATCACAGATCCAACGACGGGGTAGTCATCTGATCGCTCTGACGTGACTGTCACCTGCCATTCGAATGGGGTCACGATATTTAACGCCTCAGCTTCTGCGATCCCCGAAAGCGCAGGAACGTCGTAGATCGGTGTTGCGAGCAGTATTCGTGCTCCAAGGAGCGCGACCGCTACGGCAACGACTGTCGCAACAGGCACCAACCACCGCGGACGTGGTAGTGGCCGAACATTCGATTGCGTTGTTGCAGTTGCGTGATCGGCATCAATCGAAGGCTGACCATCGGTTTCATTGGCTGAGGAGCGCGAAGAACTGTCGGCCTGAGAACCCCTCGGCTCAGCCTCTTCAAACTCGAGCGACTCGACGTTGTCGAATGCAGAACTCGAGTCGTCTGGACTATTCGATGCAGGAGGTGTAGCGGGAACCAACTGTGTGGCTGCGTCGAGAGCTGATTCTTGCTGGCCGGACGCATCGAGTTCCGACTCGAAGGACATCACGAGCGCAAGTGGTTCAGGCCGTGGGAGGCGCCGAGCAACACCTACGAGTTCGAGTCCGAATTCGACAGCTGTTGGTCGCTCGTCTTCCTCGGGGCGAGCTGCATGCTCAAGTACCTGTGCAAGAGGCCCCAAATCAGCTGTGACCGGGAGGAGCCGGCCAATTCGGGCCCTAAGTGTTGCCGCGGCAGAGTCAGTTGAAAAAGGCACATCCCCGGTCAGCGTTTCGACCATGACAAGGCCAAGCCCATACACATCAGAGCGAGTTGTCGAAGGTTTCCCTTCGGCTACCTCTGGTGATGTGTATAGCACCATCTGATTCTCCGGGCCACCGCTGAACGACCAGAGCGCTGACTGAATCGGAGCCGCAAGTCCAAGGTCGGCAAGTCGGGCACGGCCATCGCCTCCGAACACAATCTTCGACGGCGTAATCTCGCCATGGACATGGCCCTGGCGATGCGCCTCAGCGAGTCCGTGGCAGACATCAAGGCCGAGTTGAAGGGTCTGCGAGTACGACAGCCGGCGACCGCGGTCGAGAATATCTCGAAGGCTTCCTCCCTCGAGCCGTTCAGTAACAACATACGCAGTTGATGGCGTGCCATCGGCTCGATCGTGGACACCCCAGTCGAATACGGCAATCAGGTTTGGGTGTGAAACAAGCGCCGCCGAGGACATCGCCGTTCTGAACGAACGGGTGAAGCCCGGCGACTCCATGATCCGACGACGAATCAACCGGACAAGAACGGGACGATCGTCAATGGTGTCCCACGCATCAGCAATCGAGATTGCAGAACCTTTTGCGACGAACGATGTCAGTCGGTAACGACCGCCGATCATTTCGTGCAGACGTGTCTCTGGTTCAAGGGGGTCAAGTTCCACAGCGGACATGACGCTATCTCGGATTGACCTGCGGTTGGGATCGAGCCCAGATTGATGGCACGATGACGATGTGACATCCGACGACACACCTACGGCCGAACCCGAAACCGCTCCGAAACGTCAACGCTCCGACAAGACATTGGTCATTGTCAGTCTGCTCATTGCCATCGGACTTGTGCTCGTCACTCGCGGGATTTTGGTCAGTGTCACCGGAGACGAGCGAGCAGCGCTACCTAGTTCAATCGAGTCAGTGCTACCGGTACCTGACGCAGAGCAAGCGCTCGCTCAAACCGACGTGTTCGTCGACCTTGCTTCGGGGCTCACCGGTGTACTCGTAATCGATGGAATAGAAATCGACACCGTTGACCTTTCTGAGATCCAGACAGAAAGCGTTGAACCAGGCGAGCAAGTTGCCGTTCCGGTTGTCACCGTCTTTGAACCTGGCAACTACACCCTGACATACGCTCCGTCTCCCGATGGCCCGATCGATCGATTTGGTTCAGGGAGCCACAGAGTTGATGTGATCTATTGGCCAATCGAAGATGGGCGAGAACGCGCCCGTGTCTTCACGTGGTTCTTTAACGTTGTTTAATCAGCGTTTTTTGGGAGTTGTCCCGAAGCGAGGAACTGCTCAAAATCGCCGGCAGCAATAATCGGAATTCCAAGAGATTCTGCCTTCGTCAACTTTGACGCTCCAGCACCCTCTCCAACCACCAGCGCAAATGTTTTTTTCGACACACTTCCGGGGGAGGCTCCACCGCGGGCAGCTACAGCTGAAGCTGCCTCATCGCGGTTATAGCCAGGCACAGTCCCGGTGATGACAACGGCACGACCTTCAAGGGTCTGTTCGAGCATCTCATCCGCGCTGGGGCGTGCTTCGTGAATATCAAGAACGACACCACCGGCTTCGAGCCGGTCAACAAGATTGCGGTTCTCGGAGTTTTCCCACCAACGACTAATCGACTGAGCAATCACAGCTCCAATTCCATCAACCAGCGATAATTCTGCCTGCGAGGCTTCGAACACCTTCCGCACTGACTCGTACCGAGAAAGAAGTGATTGGGCGACGGTGGGTCCGACGTGCTTGATCCCAAATCCGGTCAGCACACGCCAAGCAAGTTGTCGACGAGACTCGTCAATCGCTGTGATCAATTTCTCGGCACTCGGGCGCGCAAACCCTTCAAGCGCTTCAACCTCATCCACGGTGAGTTGGTAAAGCCCAGCAACATCACGAACGAGATCACGCTCCGTCAGTTGCACAACAGTGCG
>Ga0075480_10002559_pt1 | contig 11685 bp, 10 predicted proteins | sample DEB08_DNA_7_FD_81590 | JGI IMG/M metagenome (GOLD analysis project Ga0075480, IMG submission 81590) | Aqueous microbial communities from the Delaware River and Bay under freshwater to marine salinity gradient to study organic matter... | ecosystem: Environmental > Aquatic > Marine > Coastal ... | reverse complement strand
TTCAAGAAATGAAATAGCACAAGCAAACTTAGATATTTGTGGAACACAAAAAATAGAAGGTGCTCCTTATCTTAAAGAAGAACATCTTGATGTTTTTGATTGTGCAAACAAATGTGGAAAAGACGGGGAACGTTTTATCCACTATATGGGCCACGTAAGAATGATGGCTGCAGCGCAACCATTTATTTCAGGTGCAATATCTAAAACAGTAAATATGCCGAATGAAGCAACTGTTGAAGACATAGAAGACTGCTACTTTGAAGCTGCAAAGATTGGTGTGAAAGCAATTGCAATCTATAGAGACGGATCAAAAGCCTCTCAACCACTTTCCTCTTCTTCAGATGACGGTGACTCAGAAGAGACAGATCCAGAAGTAACTAAGATTCTTGAAGAAGAAGCAATGTTAATTCAAGGTAACTTTGCTCCTGGGACTAGTCCTTCAAGAGCATACGCTGGAGTAAATAGACCAAGGTTCTTGCTTCCTGAAAGAAGAGACGGGTGGACACAAGAGGCAAGAATTTCTGGCCATAAGGTGTATCTAAGAACTGGAGAATATCCCGATGGAACACTTGGTGAAGTTTTTATAGATATTGCTAAAGAAGGAGCAACCCTAAAAGGTGTGCTCGGATGTTTTGCTATAGCCGTTTCAAAAGGTTTACAGTATGGAGTTCCTTTAGAGGAATTTGTTGACACTTTTACCTTCCAAACATTTGAACCAAGAGGAATGGTTGAAGGGCATGAAAATATCAAGATGAGCAACTCGATTATTGACTATGTGTTCAGAGCTCTAGGACTTGAGTACTTAAATAGAACAGACATTGTACAGGTCCCACCAAAAGAAAATCTGATCGAAGATGGTAGTTCTTGTAGCTGTGCTGCAGGAAGTTGTTCTTGTAATTCTACACCTGTTGCTAAAACAGAGACTACACCTGTTGCTAAAACAGAGACTACACCTGTTGCTAAAACAGAGACTACACCTGTTGCTAAAACAGAGACTGCACCTGTTGAGCAAGCCGAAAATTCAGTTGCAACAGTACAAGAGGTTCTCGGTGATATGATGGGTGATGCTCCAGCTTGTAATGAATGTGGGCACATTACGATTAGAAATGGGTCATGTTACAAATGCCTCAATTGTGGTAACTCACTAGGTTGTAGTTAAAAAAAGAACACCCATCCCTAAGTAGGTAGTAGTCTATTTATATGTACTTATTAAGTTACGGAACAAGACCAGAGTTGATAAAACTTTTTCCACTAATTAATAAAATGGAAGAGGAAGAAATCCCTCACGCAACATTGTTTACAGGACAGCATCAGGATCTAATATTTGAGTTTAAAGACTTAGTTAGTTCCCCAACTTTCAAATTAGATAAAGTTATGTCGTCTAATCAGTCAATTAATGCACTTTTATCAAAGATTATTAACAAATCAGACTTAATCATTAAGGAAATGAACTACAGGTTAATTGTACAAGGAGATGCAGCCAGCACCTATGCCATAGCTCTAAGTGCATTTAATAATAAAAAAGAGGTTATTCATTTAGAGGCTGGTCTTAGAACAAATAATCTTAACAGCCCCTTTCCAGAAGAAGGATATAGAAAAATGATTTCACAAATAGCAAATATTCACCTGTGCCCAACGAAAAAAGCAGTTGAGAATTTAAATTTAGAAGGGATTTCTGAAAATGTTCATCTAGTTGGAAATACTATTGTCGACAGTTATAAGTTGATACTAAATAAGGGAAAAGTGTCATCAAAAATAAAAGAATTAACAGAAAACACTAGTGAATTTTATCTTTGCACTTTACACAGAAGAGAGAACCGTGAGTATTTTTACAATATGTGGAGTGAGCTGAATGAGATTGCAGAACATAAAAAAATTATCTACATAACTCATCCCTCTGTGCAAAACTCCAGAGAATACTTATCAGAAAAGATAGACGTACTGGAACCTGTAAACTACCAAGATATGGTTTATCTAATAGATAAGTCTGATGGGGTGATTTCTGATAGCGGAGGAATACAGGAAGAAGTAGTCTGTATGAAAAAGAAAATTCTTATTTGTAGAAATAATACAGAAAGGCCAGAAACTGTTGATAGTGGTTATGGCAAGATTGTTGGTAAGGAAATCAAAGAAAATATTCACTTTCTAGAAACCAACACAATCGATAGTGAAAATAAAAATCCATATGGTGAAAATGTAACTTCTAAGATTCTCAAAGTACTGGAAAACTTGAATAGTGGATAAAACTTCATTAACAGTTGCCGTACCCTTCTATAACGAAGAAGACTCTATAAGAAACTTCAAAATGCAATTGGACTCACTTTTAAATAAGCTTAAAGACATATCTGTAAAGGTGCTACTTGTTGATGATGGTAGTTATGATGATACCCATGCTTTATTGCATGACTTATTTCACATGGATAAAAATATCCATATAATACAACATGCAAATAATCAAAATCTTGGTGGATTCTTGAAAACATGTCAAGATTTATGCACTACTGAATATATAGTCTTTCTTGACAGCGACTGCACTTTCAACCCAATGCTTATTTTGGAGATGATTAACTCTAGAGAGTTTGGGCAAACAGATATAATCAATGGTTCACCTTTTCATCCAGATGGATCACTCAAAGGAGTAAAAAAATCTAGAACCCTTCTTAGTAAAATATCAAATTCCTCTTATCGCATCTTGATAAATAAAAATGTATATACATATACATCTATATTTAAAATGTACAAATCCTCTGTTTTTAAAAAGGTTACTATTGAAACAATAGGTTTTGTATCTGTTTGTGAGGTATTTGTAAAATGCCTACTAAACGGTGCAAGTGTTTCGGATTTTCCTTGTAGTTTAGAACTTAGAGAGTATGGGGAATCAAAAATAAGAATACTACAATCAGTAAAAAATCATTTTTTATTTCTATCAAAATTGATATTTATAAAATTAAAATTAATAAAACTTTAACTTAGTTATAATTTCTGATTAGGGCGCTTAGCTCAGTCTGGCAGAGCGCTTCCCTTACAAGGAAGAAGTCACAGGTTCAAATCCTGTAGCGCCCACAAAGATTCTTCAATTATTTCTAATAAATAAATTTCGTGTAGGTTGGATTAATACTTAAATAATTATTAATCTTATGAAATACTGAACAAACACATCAAAAAGTTGAGATAGAAAATAATGAATAATACAAAATATTTAAATATAGCACTTTTATTTGCCCAATTAATTATCGTGTTTCTTTTAGTTATTAAGATTAGTTCAAGTTTAAGAGAGTTTAGTGATGAGATTGTTTCACTATCATCCAACATAAACTTCTGGTTTAATGGTTTTGATTTTCGCGCAGGAACCTCGTCTCAATATTCATCTTATAGTCCTAAATTAACCTCTGGTCCACTTTCAGCGATTGGGAGTTCAATTGCGTGGAAATTTTCTAAAAATTTAATTTTTTTAAGAGTATCAAATTTTTTGTACATATATATAGTCCAGATAATTTACTGTTATTTTTTATCAAAAGTCTATAAATTTAATCTTTTAAAGCTTATTTTAGTTTGTAGCTTTGCGATTACATCTGTTCCTTGGTGGTATGGCACTCTTTACTCACTAGGGGAAATGCTTTCATCAATAATTTTTTTTAATTCAATATTTCTATTCCCCTTTTATAGGAAGAATTCTCTGATGATGATGGGATTTTCTATATTTTTTGGAAAATTTATCTTTGTTATAGGTTTTATTGGTTTTTATATTTCAGTAATAATTTTTGAAAAGATTTCTAGCAAAATTATTAAAGATAGTTTGTATTTTTCTATACCGTTATTTATTTGGTTAATGCTTGTGGGTTTGTTTTACGAATCCAGCATTTTAGTTTATATGTCTGATTTTTACCTGTCGTATTTTGAACAAAAAGATAAATTTGGAAGTTTGAACTTTTCGTATAAAAATATAATAGATAATTTTAGTTCCTCTGAAGTATCAACTTGGAATATATCTGTTCTAATGAGGGTTTTGTTAAGCCCGCTTGTTTTAAGTTTTGTATTACTTAAAAAAAATCCATTAGATAGAAGGCTAAACCTGAATCTGTTTTTTTCTTATTTTTCAATATATTTATATTTTTGGATATTAAATCCAAAAAAATCTGTAATTTACTCTCAAGATTTTACATACATTACAATTGTTGTTGCCTTAATTTTTTTAACATTTTATTATTCAGAGTTAGACAAATTAAGTAAAATAGCATTAGTTTTTTTAGTATCTTTTTTTATGAGTTCAAATTTATTATTTGCTTTGTTCTTATTTACTATTTCTAGTTTCTTTTTTAAAAAATCTAATAAAGAATTATCAAGCTACATCGTAATTGCTTTTTTAATAATAAGTCAATTTAATTCACTTTTAGAGTCTCGTAAAAATGAAAATTATGAATTTCAAATTAGTTCGTGTGTTAAAAATTTTAGTTCTGATATTTGCAATTCAGATGGTTACAAATAATAGTTTTTCAAATGCGATTTAATTATGTTCCTGAATTAATTGATTGAAAAAGGCAGTAAAGTAATTGCATGAATAAAATGTATCGAAATTATGCAAAGAATATTTTTAGCCAAAACGGCGAAGACGGTATTTTAGTGGAAATTTTGGATGATTTAAATATTGATAATGGATATCTAGTCGACATAGGTGCATGGAATGGTGTCTACTTAAGTAACATTTACAATATCTGGAGAAGAAATTTTAACTACACGGCACTACTGGTTGAGCCTGATAAGTTAAGATTTAAATTACTTAAAAGAATAAGAAAGAAGAATAAAAACATAATTGTTAGTAATAATAAAGTTCAAATAAATTCAAATTCAAATAACATAAATGAAATAATCAAAAAAAATATCCCCTCAATTAGCCATGATAATTTTGCGTTAATTGTTATTGATGTTGATTCCTTTGATTATCAAATTTTTCAAGAATTAGAATTAACCCCAAAGATAGTTGTTATAGAGCACACTATGAATGAGGATGTATATTTCGAGAAAATCGATGAGCGTTATGGGTCCTCTTTCTATTCAATTTACAAGTTAGCAATTTCTAAAGGTTATGAACTTATTTGCGATACTCATAACTCAATATATATACGTAAAGATTTGTACCCGAATCTTGTAGATATTAGTCCAAATATAAGTGATCTTGCTTGCTCTCCTGAAGAGTTAAAGTCGTTACAAAAATTGAATACTGAGGGTAAAGTTGAAAATAGTTTATTCTTTAAGTCAGAAATATATAAAAAAAATATTGAATCTGAATTATTCAAGAACTTTACATTAATTGATAAATTGAAAAGATTAGTCGGAAAATTTGTGCTTAAAAAAGAGTATTCTTACGTTTGAAAATAATTAGTGTATCTTTCATAGAAATATTCTCAGATCATCTATAAAAAATACTATCGTATTACTACAAGTATTTAATATAAAGCACATATTAAGTAATTCTGAGAATCTTAAAAATTTTATAAGTCAATTTGTTATAGATAGTTTGTTTTGATATGACTTTCAAAAAATATTTTTCATCTTCTACCTTATTAGAAAGTACTGGCAGTAAAGGAAGGTTGAGGGATTGAAATAAGTTAAATCTGAGATTTGGAGTAACTATCCTAAAACTTGTTCGATTTTTGGTGTGTGTTGCTTCTTTGTGACCTAATCCCAAATTCTTTACAAGGTTGTATTTAGGTACAATTGAAACTTTTTTATTGTTTAGATTTGAAAATGTTAATCCGAAGGCCCAGCTATCAAGCTTTCCTTCTACAACATCAGAAAAGTGTTGAAGAAAATGGTTTTCTTCTAACTTATTAAAAAATATACTTTTTTCATTATTATTTATAAATTTATTTAAATTTTTACTGTTTAAAGTTGTTCTAGACTCCCATCTGTTTTTCCAGGTGGCCCATCCCCAAATGTTTGTATACTTGGAAAAAAAGAAAGGATCTGAGATTTTTGCTCTTGATAAATAATTATATCCAGATATTAAATTTACCTCTTCTTCATCTCTATATCGATTCAGTAGAGATGCTGAAAAAGTGAAAAACTTTGCCGAAGGAAGGGTGTCATCCTCAAGTATGATCAATTCTTCGTATATCTTAAAAGCCTCTGTGATTGCGTGCTCAACACCTTCCTTGCAACCTCTATTGGTATCTGAATATATTTTAGTGAACGGAAATTTAATTTTTTTGTCAAAATAATCTCTCAGTGCATGAACATGCTGATAAGATTCTGGTGTTTTTGGCCCATCAGATGAGATGATTAAATATTTGGGGTTTTGTTTTAATATCTGATTCAGAACAGCCTTTGTTGTATCAACTTTATTGTAAGTCAAAAGTAAGATGGGAGTTTCAAAGTACTTTACTGAACTTCTCAATATTAATTTCCTAGTGCTGTTGATTGGAAGTATGTCATTTAGAAAAATAAACTGGGGTTTCTTTAATATTTTTATAATTTAGTGTAAATTTAAGTGTATCAAGAACACCATGTCCATGTCTTCGCACAGCAAGGAACGGATAGTCAGTTTGCTGGTCCAGTCCCTGTAAAAAGTGAGTTTCGTTATTAACAATAACTCCACCATGTGTTTTTGATAAAAGGCTAAAAATACTTTGATCATGTCTATTTTCAATAAAGCCATCATGTTGATCAGTATCATTGTAGTGATCGGTAATTAACTTCTGGTCGTATTGTAAAACATTACGATACTCTTCAAATAAATTTCGTGTGTGCTCAGATTTTTTAAAAACCATTTGTGTGGCTTCAAGTTGGGTAGACTCATAAATACTTGACTCTGATCCAACATTGAAATATTCAAAAAGTTGTTTGGTTGTCCATTTATATTCTTTATGCATTGGCTCGCATTCAATTCTGAAATTTCCGTACTCTGAATCATTTAACATATTTAAATAATCATAAAATCTATCCTTTGCAAAATAATTTAAAGAAGATCCGGCATCACAATAAACAACAATGTCATTATCATGAATTTCGCTCAAAAGTTTATTAATTATCTCATGTTTCCATATCCAATATCCACCTCCACGTTTGTGTTCTAGTATTTGTTTATATTTATGCTTAAATTCACGAGGTAGAGATTTTTGGCTACAGTTATGCACTTCATCAAAAAAACCAGATGTTTTAGCTAAGCTAACTAGATGTGATTTAGCTACTCTAAAATCATTCGTTCCATAAGTTATAAAGTGTATTTTCTGCTTCCTTTTTACCTTGGTATCAGTTGAACTTTTAATTTTATCTAAAAAATATAAGTCAGAAATTTTAGATTGTTCACCCCCCTCTTCCCACGCACTATCAGACCTCATTCTGTGGAAGTGATTTATATTCTTATTAAATACAATTTTTCCTCCACTTTTAAGATAGAAGTAAGATAATGCTATTGAACATGCGACTAAATTATCTAAGCTTTCATCTTTACTGTCTTCGGTAAAGTTCATATAGTCTGTTTTTAAAAACATTGGGTTTCCAATATTTAAAATTGACTTTAAAGTTCTGTCTTTAAATTTTTTGCTAAAGTCGTCTTCAAGTACATTATTAACATCAACTATATCTAATGTCTGATTTGATTTTGTAAAGAGTACATCATTTACTCTGAAAAATAGTACATTTTCAATTATTTTAAATTTTCTGAATAAATTAATTTTAGATGGGAAGTATATTTCACCTTTTTTTACCATATTTATATTTTTGATGTTGTTCAAGAATTTGATAGTTTTTTTTGTAAGAACATTATCTGAATCAACCTGATAAATGACCTCATTTGTTGATAAGGAAACGCCTTTTCTCTTGTTTCTGAATCCACCAAGGTTAACTTCATTTTGACTAATTTTTATATTAAGATTCTTGTATTTCTCTTTACCTGCAACAGCTATAAGCTCATTAAACTCTACTGGTGTAGATTTATCATCAACAATAATAACCTCATTTAAGTGTATCAAATCTAAAGTACTTGATAGTAATTCGTCTACGTATGTAGAAGAATTGTATGTAGGTATTACAATTGTGAAATTCGTATACATTATTACTCTTTACTTTTACTATTTTTATTTTAACAAGACTAGAGTTGCTAGTTCTAAAATTTAAACGAAGTCTTTTAGACAATTATTAATGTTAAAATTAAATTTGAAATGAGGATTGTATTAGCTGCGCTTGTAAGAGGGTATGAAAATAAACATGAATACCGAAATCTGATTAAGAGAAACTTGTATTTAAAAAAAAATATAACTTCTAAAGTATCTCAAGATATAGACCTATTACTTTTCCACGAAGGAAATATACCCCAAGATCATCAAGACTATATAATAAAAAAATCAAAACAAGAATATTCTTTTGTAGATATCTCCAAAGACTTTATCTTTGATGAAGAACTTCTTGAAAAAATTCCTGACCTTGAAAGATTTAGTATAGGCTATCGCTTAATGTGTAGATTTAACTTTTTTCACATTTGGCAATATCTTAATTCATATGACTACTTAATCAGAGTTGATGAGGATGTGTTAATAAATAAGTTTGATAAAAAATTTTTTGACAATATTAGTAATAATTTTATTTTCGGAACAGCAGAAATTTCTAATGAAGGACATGCGTACACCAATAACACTCTTCCTACATTCTTAAGAGAAGTTTTTGATAGTACTGAAAGTGCCTTTTACAATCATAAGTTTCCATACACAAATTTTTATATATCCAAGCTTGATTTTTGGAGGAAGCAAAATATACAAAATAATTTACAGCAAATTTCGGAAAACCCTCAGCAAATAATCAGCAGGTGGGGTGATTTACCAATCATAGGATCTATATTGAATTTTGAAAACATAAATATTGAAATCATAAAAGGTATTGAGTATTCACACTTGTCTCATAAGAATAAATTTAAAATTAGCAAGAAAATTAAAAGCTAAGAAGAATATTTCTTTAATTTTTTTGAATGCACATGCAAGTTCGCAAGTTGAAATAATTTATTATCGTAAGTTACTTCAGGATATTTTTTATTAAAAAGTGGCTTCACATTTCCAGAAAAAATTTCTTTACCAGCAATATGGCGACTATCAGTAAACCCCTTGGAAAACCTATCCTTAGTCCCAGTTAAAAATTGACCATAGGAAGCAGGGTCAAATATTGTATCCGATGACCCAGGCAAGATATTTAGAAGGTTAAATAAATCTTTATTGTCCTCATAAACCATATTTAATAATTTCATTTCATTCAAAGTTTTACTTTTTAAACTTTCTTTTTCATATTCTGATAGTTCAAATAAAATAGAATAGATGGAATCTACTATTTTTGCATACACCTCTATGCTGGGAATAAAGGAATATCCAAAAATTAATTGATCGTTTGTTAATGGAGTAATGTTGAACTTATTGAAGTCAAAATTACTTTTGAGTTCATTATATTTTTTGAATATGAGGACATCATTGTCGAAGTGTATAAACTCTTTAATGTTATATTTTTTAGCGAGATCATAGAGGTAAAATATTCTAAGCAAAGAAGTTGCCCATAACCTGTTTTCTTCACTAGAAAAAAGATTCATATTAATAACTTCTTCAGTTCGACTAGAGACAATGTCTTGAAGGTTTATTACAGTGGCATTTTTGATATTGCTACTTGTATTTATTCCAAGATATATTGAGGAATCTTCATCGATTGTGCGAATTTGATTTATGCAGTATTTTAAATGTCTTGGTAAGGGTCCATCATGAATTAGTAAATAGTTCACAAATTTATCATAGTTCTATTATTTAAAAAAATTGATAAATATATAACTATCTCTAATAAAATTATACGGTTGAGTATAGAAATAATTAATTCCGAAAAATTTGCGAATATTTCAGATGTTGTTTATTCAGAAATAACTACGCAAGAGAAATTTCAGGAATTACAAAATTTAAATAAATTAAGAATTATTGATAAAACTAACACCCCCGATGTAAATTTAGTTTGGTACGTTGCCGAAGAAATTAATATTTCTGATGGAGATGTTGTCTTCTGCCAAACAGAATTAGTAAAGTATCTATTTAAAAGTCTATATGATTTACGTGAATTTAAAAACATAACTTTAATCACAAATCAATCAGATCTAGAGATTGGTGAAGAACTTTATAATTTAAAGCCAGATTGTGTATCAAAATGGTACTCCACAAATGTCAACTTTGATGCTCCTAACTTGATTCCAATACCAATAGGTGTAAACAATTCATATATAAAAAAATATGTACATGCTGAAGATTTTAAAAAAAATGAATTTAAGGGGTTTGTTAATAAAAATCATATCTTTTATACAAATTTTAATTTAAACACCAACCCATTCCACAGACTCCACACTGCAATTTTTGTATCGAGGAACAATAAATCTGTTTTAAAAAAACCTACAGCAACAAAAAAAACTTACCTGAATGACCTTGACAATGCAAAATTTACTATTTGTCCTTGGGGTAATGGTTACGATTCACACAGGATTTGGGAATCAATTTATGCAAATAGTATTGCCATAACAAAAAGTTGCAAAGCTTTTGAGAGTTTTGATGATTTACCTATTATTCAACTTAAGACATTCAAAAATTTTAAAAGATTCAGCTTTGATAATCAAAAAATTTTCAATATGGAAAAAGCGGACTTTAGATACTGGAAAAAATTACTAATTGTTAAATCTATAGAATTCAAAAATAAAAGCTTTAAACTAGATTGCTCAACTCATAATCAACAGTTTATTAAGGATAAAAATACTTTAAACAAAAAGACCTACCGTTTCAAAAAAAGGAGATCTGTATTATTTAGATCTTATAAATTATTAGTGAAGGTTTTTTCAAACAGCAAACTAAGAGAAATTCTATAACAACATTTATAAATTCTTTATAATACAATCATGTTATTAAATAAAAACATAACAATTAAAAATATACTTAACATACTTATTCTTATTTTCTTAATTTTAAACATTTTTAGAAGTTTTAACTTAGAAGAAGGTGCCTCTTCTGGGTCAAACTTATGTTCAAGACTTGGTCCAGAGGTTGAAAGTTTCTTACTATATGATGAAAATCAAAATTTATACGAATACTTAAATTCTCAAAACTTTAATGGGAAGCTAAATCTTGGTTATGTAAATTACCTTGAAAGTAATTTGGAGGATGGTATATTTTATATCTCTGCTTACTTATACGATTCAGATTATTATGAGGGCAAAATTAGAACTTGGTTAGTAAATGATATTGGAAATCCTAACTTAGTTTATGAAATTAATAATGAGGTAGTTATCATAAAACCTACTAGTAATTTTAAAATTCTAGACTTTAAAAATGATTCCGCTTATAAACTTTCTACCGAGTGCACTCGAGTTGAAAAATTTCTTTATGAGCAAAGAAATTAATAAGACCCTGAGTAATGAAAAATGTTTTGGATTAGTTTTCTAAGACGAAAATATTACTTATATTTTAGTTACTTTTTATACTATTTAAAAATTAAAAATTTTGAGCAGTCTCAAATACACAATATGAGCAGAAATGAAGTTTATAAGTATTTTCTTTTTCATTTTTATAAATATAGCTCTAAAAAAATAATTACACATAGATACTACTTTTCTCAAAAAAAGCGTGGTTATGGAGAAGATGCTTTTCATTCAATGTGGTCGTATCTATTTTATAAGTTCCAACCCAT
>Ga0075480_10002557_pt1 | contig 11696 bp, 16 predicted proteins | sample DEB08_DNA_7_FD_81590 | JGI IMG/M metagenome (GOLD analysis project Ga0075480, IMG submission 81590) | Aqueous microbial communities from the Delaware River and Bay under freshwater to marine salinity gradient to study organic matter... | ecosystem: Environmental > Aquatic > Marine > Coastal ... | reverse complement strand
TTATAACTTTAACAAAAAATAATTTAAAGTTATAACACTATAATTATTGTAAATAGCCATATATACATATACACTATGGTTAATATGAATGACAATATAAATGAAGAACAGGTTGAAAAATGTTTTACACATATAAAAGAAAAATTGCTTATATCATATGATAAAGATTTAATAATTGATTTTACAGCAAAACATGGATCATTTATTGGCCAATTTGATAAATTAGTAAAATTATCATTATTGTATGATAAGGATCCAATTCATCCAGACGTTAAACAATTAGATTTTCATACATTAAATTTTGATAAATATAATAAAACATTTTTATCAGGATTATGGTTTGATGATATACACGTTATTGGCTGTCCTCCTCAAAATGAGGTTGATGAATGTATAAATACTGCTTGTGTATTTGCACAGAGTGTTTCATTTATTCTCCCAAAAAACAAAACACCATATAGTTTCCCCTCATCATATAAATGTTTATTTGATACCGATTTAAATTCTTCTGCTATTTTTCAAATATGGATAAAAGCAGATTATTAGTTAAAATATACTAATTCTCTAATAACTGCATATTTATTTTTGTTCGTCCTTTATATTTTAATATATCTACATTATTTACGTTAGTTGTTGGAAATAATTCGGTCCCATAAATATCTTGTAAAAGTAACCATTCAAATAACCCCCCACTATAAATGTAGACATTATAAAATCCTAACTTTACTAATTGTTCGTATTTTTTAAAACAAGTATAATCACATGAATTCATACCATAAATAATTACCTTAATATCTTTATAATTTTTCAAATGAGAATTTATGATTTCAACCTCTGTATCAATCGGTACAGTTCCAGAAATAAGGCAATCCTGGTGATAAGAATCTAATGTATTTATAATTATAATTTTTCTCTCTTGATATGTGTTTGATATTTGTTTATTTTGTTCATTTATTGCAAATTGTATATCTTCAAAATTGATATTATGCCCTTTCATTAGAGTATTCCCCATTAACTTATGTTAAAATTTTAATTTTTAAATATTAACATAACATAATAATCTAATATATATAAATCTCGTTTTTTAATTAAAATTAATAACAATTTCAACATCTTCTTTTTTAATTGCCTTTGATGCTGAAATAGAAAGCTCTTCGCGTTTTTTTCTAGTTTTTTGGTTATTAGAACCAATAATATTTTTACGTTTAGATGTACTATTTCTACTATTCATATCTTTCTCTATCTCTTCATAATGTTCCTCAATATAATCAATAACATTATTATCAAACGCCCATTTAAAGAAATTTAGTTGACCGAGTGTTGTTTGTATTAAAGTATCATTTTTATACGGGATACTAATTCGTTCCCAACGACAAAATGGATCAAAACGTTTTTTTGAATAAGACCGCAATTTAAGCTTATAGTCATTATATACTTTAAAACGATTGCCGGAAGATAAAGAATAAACAGTATAACATTTTTTTGCATAATTTGTAGTAAACCAATCAACAATGCGTAGAGAGATATTAACATTGCCATTAATAATATTTAACATGCGATCCAATTTTGCTGTATCTTCATAATACCTTATTAAATTATTTAATAATAAGTTATTTTGAGAAGAATAAGATTGTTCTGGTTGTGACGGTTTTTTAATTAACTCAGGCATTGATTATTAATTATTTATTTTATGTAAAAAGATACATTTAAACTATAATTTTAATAAATTATATATCTCCTTTTTTTGGAGTTAAGAAGTTCATTTGATTTTCAATGTCATCATTATATGAATTTGAGGTCATGAATGGATTTTGGGTTGATTTACCTATTAAAAATCTCTCATTTAATTTATTATTTGCTACTTCTCGTTTATTATTGTTTTGACGAAACCCCTCTGCCTCGTGTCTATTTATAAAGTTGGCTTCATTGTATGGTTCTTGCGTTTTCTGTTCTCCCAATTGATATTCTATTTGTTGTTGTTGTTGTTGTTGTGTATTCTGGGGTTTTTCATTTCTATAAGAACGCTCGCATCTCTCTCCTTCTTTTCTCCAAACCAATTCTTCCATTTAAATCAATACAATATTTTTTATATTTGATTTGATTTTATATTAAATTTTATATTTAATTTTATATTTAATTTTATATTTAATTTTCCATTTTACTAATTTTTAATTGTTTCGTAAAGGTAAACTTATCAGCATCCATCACCCTTCTTTGTAAATTACATTTTAAGCAAGAAACACATGTATTTTCATTTGTATGACTTAATGAATTATCAATTCTGTCTAATGTCCATTGAAATGGTTCTCTCACATTTTTATATAATACCAAAATTTGTTTTTTACAATAATAACATGTCAATATACTTGATACTAACTTCTCTAAAACATTTTCAATATTTATTAATGTATCTTTATTATGGATGTTCTTCTTCTTATCCTGCTCTTTGTATCCTTGTATTTTATGATTTAATTCAGTAACGATGAGAGATTTAATATTATACTTTCCTTTATTATCTGTATTATTTATATTATCTGGATTATTATTTATTATTGGCACGGTGTCTGCTAAATATAGTATTCGTAACATATCTAATTGTATTTTATGTTTTATTTTATCATCATCTAATTCTTCCATATGTTTACGAATTGCTTTATAGGAATTGTCACCAACCTTGTTAAGTTTATCAATATTATGTTTTCCTCTAATATTGATAGCGCGCATTATTATATAAATATTATTTTATAAATATGTAATTATATCTTAAACTTGTTACAAATATAGTAAATTGCAGCAGTAATCACGATTAAATTTATGGCGGTATGATTATGTGTTTCCACTTCGGTCCAATCATATTTACTCCCAATAATAATATCCCATATATCAATACCATAATTTGTTTTACTATTAATATGATGTTGTTGATGGGTTAATGGATGTGTTATATTATAATTTATATTATGGACTGTTGCATAATAAAGTGCCCATAAAAGAATTACCCGATTATCTAAAAAAATCATTGCATATTTAATAACAATTATAACACATCCTTGTGTTATAAAATTATTTATAAATTCTAAAGCAATATTCTTGTAAGTTTTATTAATACTTGTGTCATGATGAACTTTTGCATGAAATTCTCCAAAGTATATTAATTCTTCGGCAAACCAATTAAAGTATTTATTTCTGGTAAATATATTATCATATGATTTGTATATTTTAGAAATATAATCCTCCATGAAATGAGACAAATAATGAATAGCATACCCATAAAATGTTATAAAAATCATAGTCCCAATACCATAAATCAAATTGCTTTTATTATGAGAACATTGAGTAAATATATATATACATAAAAGTATTGTAATATAAAAAATATAATTTTGTTTAATACTTCTATATATTGTTATAACTTGTTCATAATCATTTACATGAAAATTAGATTGTAAATTATTATCTAAAATATCAAATATAATGTTATCTTTATTTACAATAGTATCTTTATTTACAATAGTATCTTTATTTACAATAGTATCTTCCTTTATAGTTGTATTATGAGAATTAAATGAACAATCAATATTTTCATCAATATTTTTATCATTATTAATAATTACTTCTGATTTCATTTATTAAAATCCTTATACTATAATAAATATAAGTTTATTTTTTATAATATTTAACATATAGATATATAAATTAAATAGTATAATAATGGGAAAATACTTTAGATTAAATCGTAAACAAAAAGAAAAAGTAGTTGATTATTTGGAAGAGTTATGTGAAACTTCCTCAATTTCTAGAAAAACACTAGGACAAACAATTCGCTCATATCACGTCAGTTTACCGTTTGTTGTTCTTATACTTTTATTTTATGGAACACAATTAACAGTTTCAATTGCCGCAATCAATCTAATAATCGTATTTATTCTATTTTTTATATCAAATGGGTGCTTGTTAACCATGTTAGAACATCGATTGTGTGGGGATGAATTTACAATAGCAGATCCATTTATAGAAACAATTGGTATGGATTCAACTAGCCAAAATCGTGTTTTAGTATCATACTTTATTGCAATCGGATTTTTTATATTTTTCTTTATTGTTTATTATTTCAGATTTTATTATAATACAAAAATTAAACTTCCTAATTTAACACAAATAACCACAATTGTACATGAATTTGGCGAAGAAGTAACAAAAATGTAAAAAATATCTAAAAACAAGACATTAATACTATTTATATTAATGATGAATAGTGAATGGACATATTTTACACCAAATGAAAATGAAATACATAATATATTTAATTTTGATGACGGAAATCATATATACGAAGTGTATCCCAATGAATGGTTAATAAATGGTGAATGGAAAGGAAAAGTATCACTTATTAATTTAAAATATAAATCCATTAAAATAAATAGCATTTCAAAATGGAAGATGATAAAACTATAAATAACTATTTATATTATATCTTACTTAAAACAAGTTAAAATTAAACCAACATACTAGTATATAAATGAACTCTCAAGAAACTATGTTAAAACATAAACATACTAATGTTTTTTTAAATGGTTTTGATTATAATTCTAAAAAGGTAGAAAATATTAATAATTTCTTAGAAAAGGAAACAACGAATAGTAAAGGTGAATCGTGGAATAAAATGGATAAAACTGGTAAAATTAAACTATTAAATGAATATGTTGATAGTATAATTGAGAAGCATAATCTTGAACCAAATGATATTTCAGATCTTAAAAAATATTTAATTGATAGTTTAGATAAAAAGAAGTTACAGCACGTGAAAGATGTTCATTGTGATAAAACTACCGGAAAGATTTTATCCATACCGACCTTAAATTTCAACTCAACTACCCGAAAATTTACATTGAAACGTTGCGAAAAAAGAGTATCTACATTGAAATCGTTAGGTAAGGGAAAAAAATCACCATCAAATAGTAAGCAAACGCCGTTAAAATTAAATATTAGTAATGCGTCTGAATAATATTTGAATAAATATAAAATTGATATAAATGTTTATAATTTATATATTATAACCTACGTTATAAACATTTAAACTATAAAATGACCACAATTGAAGAACCAATAAAAGATACAGCATTGTCCTTAACTGATTACGCTGATTTGAAAGAAACGGTTGGCTTATTAGTGAACGAATATATGATATCAAATGTAAAACACTATATGCAACCGAAATTTCATAAAAATGCGCTCAATGATATTACCGAAATGCTTGAATCTATTTTATCTAGCATTTCCAACGAGTATGATGTAAACAAGGATACACTAGAATTTCTTATTAAGGATAGTATGAATGTATTTTACAATTATATTTCCCCCCGTCGGTCTAGTGGAAATACGTTTATTCGGGTGAAACAAAACGATAATCAAAAACGCAAAATGAAAGAAAAAATAGAATATCTACAAGGCATTCCGCAACCTGAACAACGAACGCCAGAGTGGTATGAATTCCGCTATAACCATTTAACCGCAAGTAATATTTGGAAAACATTTTTAACCGAAAGTACTAGAAATCAACTTATTTTTGAAAAATGTCAACCATTAAATATGGATAAATATAGCGGACCATCTGCCTCATCACTTGAGTCGCCTTTACATTGGGGGCAAAAATATGAACCACTTTCAGTGATGCTTTATGAAAAAGTATATAATACACGTGTAAGCGATTTTGGTTGCTTGCCTCACCCGACAATTGAATTCTTGGCTGCATCTCCGGACGGTATTAATACACTGGAATCATCCGATCGGTATGGACGAATGCTAGAAATTAAGAATATTTTTAACCGCGAAATAACAGGTATCCCAAAATTAGAATACTGGGTTCAAATGCAAATCCAAATGGAAGTATGTAATTTAAATGAATGTGATTTCCTGGAAACCCGTTTTAAAGAATATGATTCGCCAGAAGAGTTTGAAGCCGATAAAACGACTGAACATAAAGGACTAATGATGCTTTTTATGAATGAGAATGGACGCCCTGTTTATGAATATGGACCACTTGATTTATCCGAATCACCGCCATTAGTAATGGAAGAATGGCAAGACACGATGATGAATAAACACGCATCTGATAACTGGACTTGGATGAAAAATATTTACTGGAAATTAGATCAATTAAGTTGCGTGTTAGTATTACGCAATAAAATGTGGTTTTCATCCACCGTGCAGCAATTAAATGAGTTATGGAAAATAGTTGAAGAAGAAAAAGGAAATGGCGAATATTTAAAAAGAGGCCCCAAAAAAATAAACACGAATAATAAATCAAAGAAAAAAGGCACAAATACAAATGGTTCAGACGATATTTATATTAAATCACAATCTACCTGTTTTATTGAAATTGGTGACAAAAATGAATCAACACAATTTGGCCTAGAAGAAACAACTGATTAAAATGTAGGGTATTTGTTAGTATATATTTTATTATGTATTTTATTATATATTTTATTATGTATTTTATTATGTATTTTATTATGTATTTTATTATGTATTTTATTATGTATTTTATTATGTATTTTATTATGTATTATATATTTTATATACAATATATACAATATATAATAATGATTATAAGAATCTTTTTAACTGCTATTATTGGTATTATTGCGGGGTTAATCGGCGGTGGATTAGGGATAGGTGGAACTTTTATTCTTTTACCTGGTCTCTTATTTTTAAATATCATTCCTGATTATAAATTGGCAGTAGGAACAGTTATATTATCAATGCTTCCGCCTATATCTATTTTAGCTGCTATTGATTACTATAAACGCAAACAAATTGATTTTTTAATCGCTGGTGTTCTATGTGTTTCTTATATTATTGCTGCAAAATATGGCGCATTTTTTAATAAAGAATACAGTGATCAAACTTTGAAATATATAACATCACTCATCTTTTTCATTTTCTCTCTTTACTTTTTATGGTCAGGTAAATGCGATAAGACACCTCTTTAATAAAAGTTAACACGACGATGCTGAGTATTTAAATCAATTGGGTTTGCTTTTTTATTTTTAATTTCAGACGTTGTAAATAATGGTGCATCATTTGTATAAAAATCCTTTTCGGTATTTAAATTTTCCAAATCTTGATAAGTTTCTAGTTTCATTTCATTCGCTGGTAAACACTTTTCATAATTATCCGATAAAGGTTTTATATTGTATAATATTTCACGGTCAATATCATTGTCAACACCATTGTCAATATCATTGTCAATATCATTGTCAATATCATCATTTTCTTTGATACCTTCATTATTTTTTAAATGCATTGGAATAACTTTTTCGTTTGTATTTGGTTTCATAATAATAAAGAAAAAATATACAATCAAAACACTCGTTAAAATACTTGTTGTTGTTGCGACCAATTTAAGATTCATCATTATACTATATATTATAGATAACAATTTAAACTTTTCTCATTATTAATAAATAATAGAATCTCTATTAATAATGACATTAACATCATCAACATCATCATCATTATCCGACGAAGAACTATATGTTATGAAGCGAAATGGAGAAACCGAAGTATTATCATTTGATAAAATTTTACAACGAGTAAAATATCTCGGTACAAATCAAAAACCAACATTAAGTGTTAATTATAGTCAATTGGTCATGAAAATCGTAGAACAACTCTATAATAATATTCCAACCCATATTATTGATGAATTAATGGCTGAACAATGTGCTTCATTAACGACTAAACATTTGGATTATGGAATTCTCTCTAGTAGGATTATAGTATCCAATAACCATAAAAATACAACTGAACGTTTTTCGGAAGCAATGGATATTCTCTATAATTACTGTGATGTGCATGGTATACATAAACCACTTATCCATAAAGATACTTGGTCTATTAGCCAGAAACAGAAAGAGAGAATTAATGAAATGATTGATCATTCACGTGATTATTTGTTTGATTATTTCGGATTTAAGACATTAGAGCGCGCATACCTTATGCGAGTTGATAAAAAGGTTATTGAGCGCCCGCAATATATGTGGATGCGAGTAGCAATTGGAATTCATGGCGAAGATTTGGAACGGGTAAAAGAAACATATGATTTATTATCAAATAAATACTTTACACATGCTACACCAACACTCTTTAATGCCGGAACAAATAACCCGCAACTCAGTTCTTGTTATTTACTTGGAATGGAAGAAGACAGTGTAGAGGGTATTTATAATACATTAAAAGATTGTGCTAAAATATCTAAATGGGCAGGTGGTATTGGCTTACATATTCACAATGTTCGTGCATCTGGAACACATATTAATGGAACCAATGGCACAAGTAATGGCATTGTCCCTATGCTGCGAGTATTTAATACAACCGCGCGATACATTGATCAAGGTGGTAATAAACGAAACGGAAGTTTTGCGATTTATTTAGAACCTTGGCATGCGGATATTGAGCGTTTCTTGGATATGAAAAAAAATCATGGTGATGAAGAAATGCGCGCACGTGATTTGTTTTATGGATTATGGATTCCAAACCTTTTTATGGAAAAGGTAAAAACAAATCAGGATTGGCATTTATTTTGCCCTCACATTTGTACTGGATTAGCTGATTGTTATGGCGATGATTTTAATTCTCTCTATGATAAATATGTGAAGAGTGGAAAGGCATTAAAAATAGTAAAAGCACGAGACCTCTGGTTTAAAATCTTGGATAGTCAAATGGAGACCGGAACACCGTATTTACTTTATAAGGATGCTGCTAATAAAAAAAGTAATCAACAAAATATTGGAGTGATTAAATCCAGTAACCTTTGTACAGAGATTATTGAATATAGTGACTCCGAACAAACAGCAGTATGTAATTTAGCAAGTATTGGATTGCCTAAATTTGTAAATAGTGATAAAACATTTAACTATGAAAAACTCCACGAGGTTACCAAAGTGATTACATATAATTTGAATAAAGTAATTGATATTAATTTTTACCCGACTGACAAAACGCGGGTGAGTAATTTGCTTCATCGTCCGATTGGAATTGGCATTCAAGGTCTAGCGGATGTTTTTGTTTTAATGGATGTTTCTTTTACAAGTGATAAGGCAAAAGAAACTAATAAACTTATTTTTGAAACCATTTATCATGCTTCAGTAGAACGTTCAATGGAAATTTCACGGGATCGGTCTGAGCACATGATGCAATTTGCAAAAAATCAGCGCAATTTGTTTAAAGACGTTGACGCTGAACATTTGGAACGGTATCAAAAACACGATACAGTATCGCGTGATTATTTGCCAGAAGCAGAAAGTGACGAACAAGTGAAAGAGTTGTTACCCATTCCGGCCGAATTATATTATTTAAATGATACCCAAATGGGTGCTTACAGTTCATTCGCCGGAAGTCCAGCATCAAAGGGGTTACTCCAATTTGATATGTGGGGTGTTTCGCCGAGTAGCAATCGCTACGACTGGCATGCATTAAAAGAGCAAATCAAGGTGTATGGAATGCGTAATTCCCTTTTGGTTGCGCCAATGCCGACAGCTTCTACGTCGCAAATTCTTGGAAATAATGAATGTTTTGAACCGTTCACAAGTAACTTATATTCGCGGCGCACGAATGCTGGTGAATTTGTAATGCCAAATAAGTATTTAATGGCCGAATTATTAGAAATGGGGTTGTGGAATGATGCTATCAAAGAAAATATTATTTTGAATAAAGGCAGTGTCCAGCAATTAACGACTATCCCACAGCATTTAAAAGATAAATATAAGACGGTATGGGAATTGCCAATGAAACAACTAATCAATATGGCAGTTGATAGGGCGCCGTACATTTGTCAATCGCAAAGTTTGAATTTATGGATTGAAGACCCTGATTATAAAATTTTGACTTCAATGCATTTTTATGCTTGGGAGAAAGGATTGAAAACGGGAATTTATTATTTGCGCCGAAAAGCAAAACACCAAGCGCAACAATTTACCATTAAACCGTCGGCAAATGTACAAGGACAGGCACCGACACAAGAACCCGAAGAATGTCTTATGTGTTCTAGTTAAAATAAGTTAAAAATACAGTTAATTATATAATTGAAAAATAAATTAATTATATAATATTAATTTGTTAACCTGTTAATATAAGCACAAAATGATTTTATTTTTTCCTCATTTGATGATATAATAATTTCTTTATTAGTATTCAAATCAGTATAAATAAAAAAATCATCATAATTTCCATTTAACCCAGCAGATTTTGAATCATATCTATCAATAGAAAAGTTTAATTGCATATCTATCATTTTTATATACGGAGGAGTTTCAATATAGTCAGATACCTTTTTTGCAACTGTTTCAAAAATAGGACTAATTTTATTATACCCAGTAGGATTGTATACCATCATAAAAACATTCATTATATAATCATTTGATGATTACTTTTTAAATATAAATCATTATATCATAAAAAATCATTACATTATAAAAAATATGATATAAATATATTGTTATTACCATACATAATAACAATAAACATCATATAATGAGTTTGAAACCATATCGTTCTATTCGCGTTTTTGATGAAACAGATAAAAAATATACAGATGTATTAAAAAAAAAATTTAACGATTTACCACCTATACTAAAACAAGAGTTTCAACTATTTACAGATTATTTAATGAGCGATGAGTGTATTTCCAGTTACCAATTATTAGACGCAATTCGTGATTTTTATAAAAAAAACAAGGAAATTTGTGATAAGACATCATACAACAGTTGGAAATTATTTGATGATAAAGCATTTAATTATCGCCCTTGGCAATGTTGTTAGTATTTATATTTTTGAAATTTACATACAATAGGATTGATACAAATGTTTAAAAACCATTTTTACATCATTGTCGGTTGAAACATCATAATTACATTCCAGCATAACATAACAACGCAAACAAATCATGACATCGGCAATAGCATTATGTGTTCCTTTTGGTGCATTTCCAAATAATTTCAAATGTAATTCTGATAAAGTGGGGAATTTATTATAGGTTTCGCCTGTTTTTTTATTCACTCTTGGAATCGCACACAAATCAGTCGTTCGTTTCATCGTACAATACTCTGGGATTGCCTTATTATTTTTATAAAAGCAATTCTTCATGTTGTGACGATAAAGTTCAACGGTAATAATACGCTTATCAAAGATAATATTGTGACCAACAATGACATCTGCACTTTGAACAGATTGGGCAAATTCAGCAAGAACCTCTATAATTGGAATGCCTTGTGATTCGCTTTTTTCACGCGTAATTTGATGGACGTCAATACTTTCAGGTGATATAATGACCGATGAATCTAATTTAACAATACGATCAACGTAATCCAATATATCCTTTGTATCAGTGTCAATCATAATGTATGACAGTTGGATAATGTGAGGCCATTTAGCTGAATCGTGGAACGATGCATAACTATCTTCAGGTAAACCAGTTGTCTCGGTATCAAAAACAATAACTTTCATTTTCTTCGTTAACTTCTTTAATTGGGATACATTAGAATATAATTTTTTAAATGAAATCAATTTTATATTCTAATTAAAATCCTTTTTTATTTATTATATTATTTATTATATTATTTATTATATTATTTATTATATTATTTATTATATTATTTATTATATTATTTATTATATTATTTATTATATTATTTATT
>Ga0075480_10002556_pt1 | contig 11697 bp, 19 predicted proteins | sample DEB08_DNA_7_FD_81590 | JGI IMG/M metagenome (GOLD analysis project Ga0075480, IMG submission 81590) | Aqueous microbial communities from the Delaware River and Bay under freshwater to marine salinity gradient to study organic matter... | ecosystem: Environmental > Aquatic > Marine > Coastal ... | reverse complement strand
TCATTAGTAGTATCTTCTCTTACCTTCGGGCAAGAGGAGGTACCCTATGATGCATTAGGTGCATGGCACGATACTGAAGGAGAAGTATTAGTAATCAGTAGAAATGGAGAAAAAGTTGTATTTGTAAGAAAAAATGCTACTAAAGTTTTAGCCACTGGAGAGATTACTATGGTGAATGGTGATATGCACATTAACAGATATGATACTGAAGATGCATATAGACTAGGTTACTTTATAGGAAATGAAACTATGGTTATAAATAAACCAAACTCAATTAGAGCATGGTTATGGATTAGAGTCCAGTAATATAAATGAAGCAGTTTTATGAAATTGACGGATGGTTTGGATTAGATCATATAAAGGTATATGATTACTTAATTGAAAATACTAAATCCGGAGGTTCATTATTAGAATTAGGAGCATGGTTAGGTCGATCAACAGCATATTTGGTTGACAATGCTCCCAATCTTAATATAACGGTTATAGACAGTTGGGAAGGATCAGATTCTGAATTAGATACAAACCATAAATTGGTTAAAACTGAAGATATTTTTTCTATGTTTAAAGAAAACATGGGAAATCGTAAATTTAAATACTTAAAAGGTAGAGCAGAAAATCTTGTTGAAAAGTTTGATGATGAATATTTTGATACTATCTTTATAGATATGGATCATAGTTATCAATCAGTAAAGAGAGACATACAACAATGGTTACCAAAAGTTAAACCAGGTGGAATATTAGCTGGTGATGACTATAGAACTACTTTACCAGGTGTTATAGAAGCAGTTAAAGAATTGCTACCAAACAGTTTAATATACCACTATGGATGGATTTATAGAAAACACTGATATAAATTTTTATACTGACCACGGTTATCTTCATTTACGGGATCAAGTTGAAACTGATATCATAGATGAAATAAAAATGAGAGGTATGAAGCAACGCAGTTGGGTTGATGGTCAACCAGTTGCTAATCCTGTTGCAGGTAGATTCGATGAGTATATTCATAATTTTTATAAATCCAAATTTATGTATAATTTAGCTACGTCGTTACTTGGTAAAGAGGATATCTGGTTATTCAACGATCAAATAGTTATAAAAAAACCTAACGATAATTTTGTATTTCCTGAACATACCGATAATGATGTAGTAGATGTTAATAAAGACTACAAAATAGAAACTGTTAATATTAGTGTTATATTAGATGATTTCACTAATGAAAATGGTACATTAGAAATATTGAGTCAACTTACTAAAAATTGGGTAACCACATATCCTAAAAAAGGAGATATAGTTGCTATAAGAGGTAATACTTTACATAGATCTGGAGAAAATAAATCATCAGAAAGTAGAGGGTTATTAGCTTGTGTTTACACTGAGGAAAAATTAAATGTTGATATGTTTTATACTGAAAAATTTATATTATGATATACTGGTTTACAGGTCAACCTTGTGCTGGCAAAACAACATTAGCAAAAAAACTTCATCGAATAAAACCAAATGCTTTTATGATAGATGGCGATGATTTAAGAGAGTTAACAATAAACAAAGACTACTCTATTAATGGAAGGGTAAATAATGTAAATACAGCTCAAAAGATAGCTCACTACTTACATAATCAAGGTAAAGATGTTATCGTAGCACTAGTCGCACCATATATTGATCAAAGAGAAGACTTTAAAGCTGTTTTAGGAAATAATATTAAAGAAATATATGTTCATACAACTGAGAAAAGAGAGCGAGACCATTTCAAAGCAATAGCTTATGTTGCTCCAACTAAAAACTTTATCGATATTGATACGACAAATGATACACCTGAAGAATCACTTAAAAAGATATTAGATGCAATACATGGCTAAAAAAAATACTTATTTTGTAGATATCGACGGTACTATATTTGTATACCGTAAATTTGAAACTTACAAAGAAACAAAAGCACAAGTTATAAAGTCTTCTAAACAGTATTTACAGCAAAGAAAAGATGAAGGTCATATGATTATCTTAACTACTGCTAGACCAGAAGATATGCGTGAGCATACTATTATGGAGTTACAAAAGAATAATGTACCTTATGACAGACTTATCATGGGTATAGAAAGAGGTCCAAGATACCTCATTAATGACCTTTCTCCTAACGAACCTGGAGATAGAGCAATCGCATTAAATTTAAAAAGAAATGAAGGCATATAGTTTATTTATAGGTAGATGGCAACCATGGCACTCAGGTCATAGGTGGTTAATCGATCAAAGATTAAAAGAAGGTAAGAACGTTTGGATTGCTATAAGAGATGTAGAACCAAACGAAAAACAACCTTGGACTCCTCATGAAGTTCTCATGAACCTATCTAATGAGTTAGCTGACCTTTTAGAAGAAGGTAGAATAAAAATAACAATAGTACCAGATATAGAATCTATTAACTACGGTAGAGGAGTAGGTTATGAAGTTATAGAACATGTACCTCCTCAGAATGTTGAAGAAATATCAGCTACAAAAATAAGAGAGCAAATGAGAAAAGATGGCAAGTTATAAAAAGACTATAATAAAAACTCTTATATGGAGAGTAGTAGCAACTTCCATAACAATCTTTACAGGATGGGCAGTATCAGGTGATTGGAGATTTGGATTAGCAGTTGGTGGTATTGATACTATCATTAAAACTATAACTTATTTTTTGTACGAAAGAGCTTGGGTTAGATATGATGAAAAAAAATAGACTTTTCATACTTGGTGATTCATGGGGTACTCCTTACTTTGAATGGCATGATGAATATCTTGAAAAAAAGTGGGATTGGTATGGTAATATAGATAAGTATATAAAGACTAAAAGTTCTAAACCTGCAACATTTTCAACTTATTTAAAAAACCATTATGAAGTGGTTAATTTATCATGTGGTGGACAGTCCAACGAAAGTATAATTTACCAATTAGGGTTATTAGATGATTTTAGAGAAGGGGATAGATTGTTTATTATTTTATCTCATGCTTGCAGGATAAGGATTAACGTAGTACCTCAATGGAAAGTGGAAAATAAATTTAGAAGGAGAGAGATAGATATAAGTCCAAGTTATTTACCAAGGTACGATAAAAGTACCTTAAGTCAAATGATAAACGATAGAGAAGATAGTTGGCATTCTGGTGATAGAGACGATGAAATAACATTTTACGAAAACTTAAAAAACATTTTAAACAAATATAAACCAGTAATATTTTCTTGGAGTAAGGATTTTATAGAAACCAAGATAAATTATTTTGATTTTTACGGATATAGAATAGTAGATGAGTACCCTAACTTACCTGATTACCATTTAGGGTGTTACGGTAACTATCTTTTCTATACTAAAGTTTTAAACTGGTTACAACCTAACACAAAACCTATACAATATAATGGAAACTTGGAAGCAACCAGTAGGTAGAATAGAAGTATTTTACGGTCAATACCAAAACGGTGGAGGACCGTTTTACAATAAGTTTAATAAGTCGTTACTCATGGAGTACAAGGAAGTTGACGCATTAGAGATATGCAGTGGACCTGGTTTCATAGGATACGATTTATTAGAGTCCGGTATAGCTTCTCATGTTGACCTTGCAGATAAAAACTCAGAAGTAGAGCAGTATATACAGATGACCAATGAAAAAAGTGGACATAGAGCAAGATTTTATGAATCAGATGCATTGGAAAGTGTACCTGAATATGAGTATAGTATCATAATAGGTAATCCACCTCATCTCAAAACTGAAGATCAGTATAAAATTTTAGAGGATGATGGATTTGTTGATAAAACATGGCCAGAAGAAAGGTTACAATATGAACGTAGAATTTTATTAGACCAAGATTTCAGTTTTCATAAAAAGTTTTTCAGTAAAGTTGATAAATACATAAGAATAGGAGGTAGTGTAGTATTATATGAAAATGCAGACTTCATTACACCAGAGGAACTCATAAATATGTATAGTAAAAACTATGACCACAGTATATTTAGAAGTGTTTTTCGTAATGAAGATACCAAAGCAGATTTCTATGCATTAAAATCAACAAAATTCAAATAGATGAATAAGGTATGGGCATTTGGTGACAGTTTTACAAAAGGATTAGGGTTGTACAGTGATGAACACCAATACAAAGAGTACATTGGTAAAGAAAAACTTACATGGTGTAACATAGTAGCAGAACATCTAGGGATACCTTTATCTCTAGTAGCTCACAATGGTATCTCTAATGATATGTTATGGGACAATATAGTTGATAAGTGGGATGAAATTAATGCAGGAGACTACGTTATAATAGGTCTCACTAAACTACCTAGATGGCAGGTATATGCACCACAACATCCACAATCAGGGTTATTTAATAAAACTCCTATAAGAGATACACAGTTACTGGATGACGAACATACAAGTACCACAGTTTTACAAAATATACGAGACAATATTGAAGACGTATACGATAATGTAATGACTAATTTCATTTTTCTTACACAAAGGTTTGAAGATAAAGGATGTAAGACGTATCTTTGGGATTCAAGTTTATGGACTAAGTTTGAAACTATTTATAGAGAGACTAACCACCCTGATCACCACTGGGGAGTTACAGGTAACAAGCAAATGGCAGATCACATTATAAAAGAAATGAAGTTATGATTAAATTAGGTATATCAGCTTTTTACCACGACTCAGCAGCATGTGTTACTATTGGAGGTAGAGTAATCGCTGCAGTAGAAGAAGAAAGATTTACGGAAATAAAACATGATTATAGTTTTCCTATTAATTCTATAAAGTGGTGCCTCCGTGAAGCAAAAATAGAGTTTAAACATATTAACGAAATACATTGGTATGAAAATCCAGAAAAAAAAGACGATAGAGTCAGCACTACGTTTGCTAAAAAACCCTTCAAAACGTTTTTTCTTAACAGGAAGTATAAAAAATCCAAAAAGTCCCAAAATCCGAAAGATATTCTCGAATCTATGGGCTACACCGGCAAAATCATTTATCACGATCACCATTATAGTCACGCTGCTTTCGCTTATTTCACTAGTAATTATGATCATTCAGCGATACTCACTGTCGACGGCGTTGGAGAATGGGAAACAACTACTATCTCAGTAGGAAAAGGTAGAAAAATAGAGAAAAAAATATCTATAGACTTTCCTAATTCATTAGGTATGTTGTATTCTACTATTACTTCTTATTTAGGTTTTAAACCCAATGAAGGTGAGTATAAAGTTATGGGATTAGCACCTTACGGTAATGCTGAAACCTATAAAGATAAATTAAGAAGCATTTTTAACAATACGTCAAATAAATACACCATAGATCAAAAGTACTTTACGTGGGAGTATTCTGATAAAATAATGTTCAACAAAAATTTATGTAGATTACTTGATTTACCACCTAGACTTCCAGGAGAAGAACTTACTCAAGATCATAAAGATTTAGCTGCTGCACTACAAACAGTTTACGAAGAACAGTTTTTAAAGTTACTTAAGACAGTAAAAAGTATTACTAAGTCAAACAACATATGTTTAGGAGGAGGTTGTGCCTATAATGGAGTCGCTAATAAACTAGCTTATAAATACTTTAAATCAGTACACATACCATTTGCTCCTTCTGATGCAGGTTCAGCAATCGGGGTATGTTTAACATCTCAGACTAAAGTATCACCATATTTAGGTCCGGAATTTAAATCTTCTACTATTAAAAGAGTGCTTAGTGGGTATAAAGATAGGTTATACTACTTACCTCTTTCAGATGAAAAACTAATAAACAAAATAGCTGGGTATTTGTGTAACCAACACATAGTTGCATGGTTTCAAGGTAGAATGGAATTTGGAGCTAGAGCTTTAGGTAATAGATCAATATTAGCTTCTCCTAGAGATCCAAAAATGAGAGAAAAACTAAACAGGGTAATTAAAAAACGAGAAGGTTTTAGACCTTTTGCACCATCAGTACTTGAAAAAGATGTTGGTAAATTTTTTGATGTTAAAGAACCTGTTCCACATATGAACGTAGTTGCTAAAACTAAAGTTAAGTATTTACCTGCTGCTACACATATAGACGGTACAAGTAGAGTACAAACTGTGAATAAACAACAAAACTACAAATACTATAAGTTAATTGAAAAAGTTGGTAAAATTAGCGGTGTACCTGTTGTACTCAATACCTCTTTTAACTTAAAAGATCAAACCATAACATTATCTCCTAAACAAGCAATTGAAAGATATTTATCATCAGAGATAGATGTTTTGGTTATAAATAATTTTTTAATATTAAAGCAATGAAAAATAAAATAAAGGAATTAATTGAAAAAATTAAAAAAGATAAGGAGTACTCTAAAAAAATGGAGGAATTAAAAAAGAAAGACCCTTACGTATATAAAAATTTTTAACTATTTATCTTATATACAGTTAGATTATGGCAGATTTCACCGGGAATAGCATACAAAGTACATATAGTAAAGTACTACAAAAGGATACAGGTTCAATTCAAGACGGATTAGGTAACGTTATTACAATACCAACCAGTCAATTATCTGGCTCAGCTCTCATTTCAAGTTCTATTCAATTAGGCTCTGATATATCTGGTTCTTTTACCTCAGCATCAGGATCTTTAGCGAGCAGAATTACATCACAAGAAAGTTTTAGTTCTTCTTTAGGTACAACTTTTGCAACTGACGCAGAAGTATCATCTGTATCTGGAGCTTTAGCAACCACGATAGGAGCAGTATCTACTTCACTTGCTACCACTACTACAGCAAATGCAACTAACATATCCACCAATAGTACTAATATTTCTACTAATTTAAGTAATATTAATACACTTACATTGGCAACTTCTTCTTATGCTAATCTCAACGATGCTAACCATTTTAAAGCAGGTCAAAGTATTACAGGTAGCTTAATACAGTCAGGAGCATCTTCATTTTTTCAAGGTACTTTAAATATTTTTTCTCCTACCTCTGCAGGGCGGTTAGCTAACCTTAATGTGTACTTTGATAGTAACGATAATGCAGATCAAGTCTTTGCAGGAATTCAGTTAATTGATCAAGGTGGATTTGATGCTAAAATGGAAGTGAATTCATACACAGGGTTGGATGGTAATAAACCTGTATTTAGACTTATGGGTGGAGGAACAGGGTCTTGTCCTGATAATACCATACTTAGATCTTTCCACGACGGTAGACTTGAAGTAACAAAAACATTAATACTTAGTTCTTCTCAGTTTTTAGAGATTGAACCTTCTCCAGTATTACCTGCATCTGCCAATACAGGCTCTTTAGCAGTTACTGGGAGTACATTAGCATTTTACAATGGTAATAATTGGGTAACAGTAGTAACAGGGTCAAATTTACCACTATAATAGTTGGTAAATAAAAAATTTATTTCTATATTGTAATTATATATGACTATAGTGTCGTAGCACCACTTAAAAAACACTAAAAATGGTAGAATTAAAAGAAGTCGAGAAAGATCTCTATGATGTAGAGTCTCGCAGAATGACGGAAGAGCAATACTTAGCTAACCGTGTACATCAAAACAAACTCACACCAACAGAAGCTTTAAACTACCCTGATGCAAGGAAACACCAGATAGTTTCTTTTATTAAATCAGGTATACGTATCTTAGGGTATTTTTTTATACCTTTAAATTTGGTAGTTGCAGCAATTCTTCTTATCTTATCAGAAATAGTAGGTATAATCGAAGAGTTAGTATAATGGCAAATTATCAATCAACAAAGGTATTTGACGGATTCTCAACTGTATTTCGTCAATGGAAAGCAGAAACTACTCATTGTAGATTTTTACATGGGTACGGTATTTCTTTTAAACTGTGGTTTGAAGGTGAATTAGACGAACGAAATTGGGTTTGGGACTTTGGAGGCATGAAAAGAGCAAAAGGACAGATAGAAGGTATGTCTCCTAAAGCATGGATGGACTATATGTTTGACCATACTTTTATAGTAGCAGAAGACGATCCTTTCTTAGAATCTTTTAAGAAAATGGATGAAGCAGGAGTAGCTCAAGTTAGAGTAGTACCTGCAACAGGTGCAGAAAGATTTGCTCAATTCGTTTATGATAAGTTAAATCCTTTTATAGAAGAAGAAACAGAAGGAAGAGTGAAAGTAACTAAAGTAGAATTCAGAGAACACGGTAAAAACTCAGCTATATATGAGCCTAGGTAGAATAGAAGATTACGATAAGAATTTACCTATTGTAGAAATCTATACTGCTGTTCAATCAGAAGGTTCAAGAGCAGGGTACCCTACTGTAGTTATTAGGACTACTGGTTGTACTCATAGATGTTACTTTGGAGAAGGAGGCTGGTGTGATTCTTGGTATACAAGTATTCATCCAGAAAAAGGTAAATATACATTTAATGATATTATCAAAGCATATGATGATAACCCTCATATATCAGAAATGATGTTAACAGGTGGTAGTCCTACTATGCATAAAAAGTTAGTAAACGAGTTAACACATTTAGCAAATGAAAGGAACATCTTCATTACTATGGAAAATGAAGGTAGTCATTTTTTACCTACTGATTTCCCTATTAATTTATTATCAATCAGTCCGAAGTTCAGTAATTCGGTTCCTCAAATCGGGGTGGAAACCCCTGAAGGTCGAATCACGGACGAAAGAATGGTAAAACAGCATAATAAGTTTAGACTTAATTATCCTGCTATAAAAGAAAGTATTGCATATCATTCAGACTACCATTTAAAACCTGTATGGGACGGTAAAGATGAAAAAGCATTAGAAGAGATTATGGATTGTATTGATCAGTTAGATGCACCTAAAGATAAAGTTTGGTTCATGCCAGCTGGAGATACTAGAGAAGCATTACAAAAATCTTACCCGGTTATGTTTGATTGGGTAAGAGATAATGGATACAGATTAACTTGGAGGCCTCATATTATAGCCTTCGAGGATCAAAGAGAAGTTTAACAGTTAAATAAATAAGTTATGAGAGTAGGAAGCAAATTCCCCAATATAAGCGTAAAGGCAATTAATGCCGATGGTGATGAGTTAAATATAAACTTATCTAGTCCACAAATACCAACTGTATTATTTTGGTACCCAAAAGATTTTACTTTTGTATGCCCAACAGAATTACATGCATTTCAGTCTAAACTGAAAGATTTTAATAATAGAGGGTATCAAGTTATAGGAGCCTCTTGTGATACTGCAGAAGTACACTTTGCATGGTTAAATACCCCAAAAGATGAAGGAGGTATCGAAGGAGTAGAGTTTCCTTTGTTAGCAGATTCAAGACGTAAGTTATCTAAGAAACTTAATATTTTAGATTACGAAACTGAGTACTTTTGGAATGACAAAGATGACGAGGATGATGAAAAAGTACTTCAAGACGGAGATAACGTAACTTATAGAGCTACCTACCTTATTGACGGAGAAGGAAGGATATACCACCAATCAGTTAATTATATGCCGTTAGGTCGTAATATAGATGAGTTACTTAGACTTATAGATGCTAAGGCTCATGTTGATAAAAACGGAGAAGTATGCCCAGCAAATTGGAGTGAAGGAAAAGAAGCAATGGCTGAATCAAGAGAGGGAGTTAAAGACTATTTATCTAAGTAATATGGCACAGTACAGAGTTATAAAGATGTTAAAAGCCGAATTCAAGGCTAAAAAGGAGAAAGCTTTACTAAGTTTAGAGCTTCTCACAGAAAATCCTGCAGGGATAGGAGATCACTCAACAGAGGATTTTTATAAAAACGCACAAGAAGCTATTGCAGCATTAGCTGAAGCAGATGACGTTTTAGATACCATAGAAAGATACTATGGTGACGGTATCAATAGGTTCACTCAAAATACCACATGAGACTGCCAATCATAAAACACCTAACAAATTTTATTGAAGAATACGACCAAGACTATATCGAGGAAACACTTACAGTGTTCGAAGATCTTATAGATGCTAGAGGTATTAAAGATGAAGAGCTTGATGTTATAGGTGAACTTATGTCTAATATGGAAGGCGCTTTAGAGGTGCAAAAACTTATTAAAGGTGGAATGACTCAAAAAGAAGCATTAAATGATTTTATGAAACGTGTAATGTCTATAGGGAAATGAGTTATATGATAGGTAAACCATGTGAATCTACTTGTGATACCGCATGTGTTGCTGTTTGTCCAGTTGATTGTATACATGGACCAATAGATGTAGAAGGAAGAGGAGAAGAAGTCAAAGGAATGACTATCGGACCCAAGGATATGCTTTATATTAACCCAGATGAATGTATTGATTGTGGAGCATGTCTCCCAGAATGCCCTGTTGAGGCTATATATGAGACAGAAGAAGAAGCCATCGAAAAAGATGGAACTGACGAATATGTGAAAAGAAACTACAAATTCTTTGGCTTAGAATATGTAGGGTAAGTGTTATGTTAATGTTTAATTTTTTTTAATCTAAATTTAAATCGATGAGAAATCTCGTTACAGTGCTGTTGATGTTTTTAGCAGTAGGAGCTTACGCTCAAGAATCGGGTACTGACTCTAAGACCATCCTAGATGTAAACTTAGAAGAAGTTGTTGTATCGTCCAGAGTAATTGATGTCGCTAAAGAAAGAGAGACACCAATTGCAGTAAGTACGATTTCAGCTCAGGAAGTACTCCTCAAAGTTGGAAATCAAGAATTTCCAGAAATTATGAACAAAACACCCGGAGTGTATGCAACTAAACAAGGAGGAGGATATGGTGATAGCCGTATTTCCTTAAGAGGTTTCGATCAGCGTAATACTTCTTTCCTTATTAACGGTCAACCCGTTAATGATATGGAAAACGGTTGGGTGTATTGGTCGAATTGGCAAGGATTGACAGACGTTACGTCTAGCATTCAAATCCAACGTGGACTAGGTGCCACATCACTAGCAGTACCATCAGTAGGTGGAACTGTTTCTATTTTCACTAAAAGTGCAGAAAAAGCACAAGGTGGATCTATTACTCAAATGGTAGGTAATAACGGTTACATTAAAACAACCGCTCTTTACAATACAGGAGTAAACGACAAAGGATGGTCATCATCTTACCTATTGACTAAATGGTCTGGAAACGGATACATTCAGAATACATCAGGTGCAGGATGGACATACTTTGCTTCAGTTGGGTACTCACCAGAAGGGTCTAAGCATAGTCTTAACTTATCTGCTTTAGGTGCTGGACAATGGCATCACCAAAGAGATGTTTGGGTATCTATTAGAGATTACCAGAACTTCGGAGGTGAAGGTATTGACCGTACTTGGAACTCCAATGGAGGTACATTAAATGGTGAAGAGTTTAACTTGCGTAGAAACTTCTACAACAAACCTCTTGCTACTTTTAACTGGGATTGGGATATTTCAGACAATGTACAGTTAAATACATCTATATACGGTTCAGCCGGAAGAGGTGGAGGAACAGGACCTAGAGGTAGAAACTACTATGAAGGTTCTATCGATATGTTACCTTTCCGTAAGGATTTGACAGAACATTACTTAGAGAATGGACGTGGTACTCGTAATGCAGATGGTACAATTAACTATGATGCAGTTATTACTCATAACTCTCAGTATACAGTAGGATCTAATAACGATAGTTCTTATGCTAGAGATATTCTTATCCGTAGAGCTTCTATGAACTCTCACAACTGGGTAGGTGCTATTTCTAAACTAAATATTGAAAGAGGTAAAATGAGATATTCT
>Ga0075480_10002555_pt1 | contig 11702 bp, 18 predicted proteins | sample DEB08_DNA_7_FD_81590 | JGI IMG/M metagenome (GOLD analysis project Ga0075480, IMG submission 81590) | Aqueous microbial communities from the Delaware River and Bay under freshwater to marine salinity gradient to study organic matter... | ecosystem: Environmental > Aquatic > Marine > Coastal ... | reverse complement strand
GGCGTAATTAGGGTCTTTACAATACTTAGATGCCGCTAAGTTGGCATAAGCTGACGGATATGTGTCAAACGTGCGCTTTGCCCACGCCTTACCTTCAGGGCATATAGTGCCGCCCTTCTTCATCTTAACGACGCCGCCTTTTGCCATTTTTCTAACGGAGCAAGCGCCTGCACCTAAATTAACTCGTGTCATGCCAATACCGCCACTAACGCTATTATTGTTGCCGCAAGTTGCAGAGCAATGCCGCCAAGAATAGCCCAGACTTTTATGTCTAGACGATCTATGTCCTTTTGCATATGAGCAAGATGGTTGGTCTCTAACCGGTGTAATACGGCCTGAATGACTTCAACTTTCTTGTCTAGTTCTACAACTGTTGCCTTGCTCATTTTAACATTTCCACCTTTTACGTGCCTGTCTCAAACGGCTGTTTGGGTCTTTTGCCGCTTTAGGAAATTTTTTCATTTGTCCGGCAGAACGCGCACAGAACGATTTGCGCCGCTTAGCGTCCTTACTACCTTTTTCGACCTTGCCCGTTACGGCGGTCTTCAATTTTGAGCCGGGATTTGCGCGTCTGTACGCCGCTACTCCAGCCTTAGTCATTCCCGCTCCTTTTTCAGTAGGGCGAAAATTCTTCTTGTTGCGGGGAGGCATTTTGGCTTTTTTTCGTTCAGCCACTACAAGTCACTCCCATTTTGAATGTAAATAAACTCCATTGACGCAGACACATTAAAGTCCACAGACCCAGAGGAAGAAAACGCCCTCATCTCCAAGTCTGTTTTTTCTGTAAACTTTAACGGGAAAGTATAAAATTGTTCGTGTGCGCCATCTGTAAGAGTAAATCTTTCTTTTATTTGAAACACTTCCCCATAAGGTCTAGCAACAAGACTAGCATTCAGAATAGCGGGTGTCTGAGTTGACGTACCTGTAGATAAAGACATTTTTGTAAGGAACGCTGTATATCCTGCGGGAACTGTCCAAAGACCCATTAATGTTTGGTTATCACCATCGCCGTTGATAAGAAGATAAATGTTAGCAGGAACTCCAGAAGTTACTGTTCCTGTACCAGCGTAGATTATACCAGCATTTGCACCACCACTACCCGCGCTGCGAACAAGGCCGCGATTTATCCGTAGGTAAGATTTTGTTGTGTTAACAGCAGTTTGCCCATTTAGCGTGACAACTTCGTTTATTTCGTTGTAATCGGCGTCTAGGCCAAAAATTTCTACTGTTCTCGCACCCGTGCCTGCGGCAGTGTCATTAGCTGAACTGCTTGATATAGTCATTACTGTGGCTGATGCGGGATAAGAGTATAAACCGCCCTGTTCCCAGATGGTTTCCTTAGCGGCTCCAACAACAGCGTTGTAGCCAAACTTAAAGACGGTTTTATGAAAGGATATTTGGCCGCGGGAAACTTGAAGCTCAAACGGCTCCGAAGTCCCTACCCTTGATATGGAACTGACTTCACGAGCCATTCGAGCCTCCTGTTACGACAAGAAGACAGTCACGCTATCCAAAGCGGTTTCGTCTATATACAGGTCTGTATCAAAACGAATGCCGTCATCTGGAATGTTGACTGAAAAAGTGTCACTTGTTTGCAGATCAAGCTGTAGTTTGATCCCGCCAGATGCGCCGCCGTCACGTAAAATAATAGCGGGGGCTCCAGCAGCTTCGGTATTTATCGTAAGCTGTCTTAGACGGCACGGCCCGGTATAGATCGCGCCGCTTCCGGCTGTGCCCACGTCCCGATATTTGGAAAATATCAATGAACCAGCCATGGTTAGCTCCTTGTTTTATTAGCAGCTTTTTTAGTGACATTTTTTACAGCAGACACTATCTTGCTGTCCCAAGCTTCATTGACATCTGGAGTTGATGGGTCATCAGCCTTTAGAGTGCCGTCCTCATTACGAGCACGAACCTTTTTTACGCCAATACCTCGACGAGCCAACTCTTCTGCGCTAGGGGCTTTAAAACGACTACTCATTAGTCATCCCCCCTATGCTGTTGCCGTTACGCCGGTGTCCACACGAATCCAGTTAGAACCGTCTGAAAAAACAAGGTTGCCCGTGCCATTGCCAGCAGTTTCAGCAGCTTTTAGAGCGTCTGAAGCATACAAAACAGTGCCCGCCTCAGAAGTAGCGGAGGGCAGTGTAGCGACAGTATAGGTAGGGACTTTGATATCACCAACAAAACCGTTGGTTGAGGTCACGGGACCTGAAAAAGTTGTAGAAGCCATTTTATCACCTCTTTGCACAAGGGTTTGCTTTGTAGTCCGTGCAATGTCAGGTGGGCAGAATCCTGTCTACAAAGCTAAAGTTACGCCCAAAATAAGTATACCGCAAAAAAGAAAGGGCGGCAACTGCCGCCCTTTCTCATTTGTAAAAGATGTTTACGCTGCGCCCGGAGTACCGAAAACACAACGCCAATCTGAGACGCCGAAGCTGTAACGCTCACGAGCCTTAAACCGCATGTTTCCGGTGTCAAAATCACCTTCCATTGCAGTTTTAATCGCTGCGCGGTTGAAGTACTTGAAGCCGTTTGGAGCATCTGTCTTGATGAAGAAAGCATCCGTGTCGGTCAGGAAGTGGTTAACCACTGCCCCGTCAGGAAGCATTCCCATGCTCTTCACCGCGTTCAAGTCATTGTCCGCTGTTGAAGAACGGAGGTTTGAGTTAATCACCCGCTCTGCAATGAATTGCAGCTCTTTAGGGATAATCAACTTCGTACCGCGTACTGCAATCTTCAGACCACGCTCGTCAGTCAAACCAGCAATGTCAATCAGCATCTGCTCAAGAGAAGTCTCGTTGAGGTCAGCCGCAGTAGCCAGAATATTGGTCTGGTTACCTGACAATGATGGGTGAGCGTTTGAACAAAGTGCTGCACCATCGCCAATCGCATTACCGCCGGTTGCGCTGAACGCATTGTTCAGAATAGCGGCAGCTTTGATCTGCTTTGTCTGAGCCATTGAACGGGCCAGAGCTTTGGTGTAGCGTGATGCCAGACGGTCATACAGGTTGTCTTCGATAGCTTCCTCAGTAATTGAGAACGCCAGAGCGATTGTTTCGTGTGTGTACCGTGCTGTGTAGGTCTCTTGTGCATCGTCAAAACTGATGGCTCCGCCTTCAGATTTTGTTGGTGCCGTTGAAAATCCACCGAGCATCACTTCTTCTTCAAATGCACGATCTGATGACTCTTCGTCATAGATTTCAGCATGCTCATTTTCGTAGCGGTCGTACTCAAGGCCGAACAAAGCATTCAGGCCGGGCTCAAGCTCTTTCGCTAGTTGTGCGCGAGAAATAGCCATTTTCTATCCCCTCCTTAAACGCCCGTTGAAGTCGCAGTAGTCTGCGAGTCAAAACGGCTTGTGTTTGCGTTGAAATGTGCATTCAACCGAACAATCAAAGGAATACCCGCAGCGGCAAAGTCGCTGTTGGCTTCGTCATCCATGATTCCTACAATCCGCAACGGCAAAGTCGCTGTTACGGCAATTGAAGACACGCTAAGTGCACCGTTTGCGCTACCAGTGTCGGCAGAGCCGGTGCGGGCCGATGTGCCCAAAGATGCGTTAGCAAAAATGGCTGCCTGTGCGGTTGCACGGTCAGTCAATGATGCGTCAGAAGCAACTTTGAACAGTTGGTTTGGATTGTCAGCCACAAACGCCTTTACAGGGTAGTTTGTGTCAACGCTGACTGAACCAGAACCCGGCCAGTAGTTGAGCCATACAGGCTTCTTCTGGACTGAGTCTTGGTATTGAACGCCCATCAGGACACCCAATGCTGGAGTTGTGCCACCGTCGGTAGCACCAGCATAATCAATAACGCCAGCAGCAGTCGGGACTACAATAGCGTACTGATAGATTGGGTTGCCGTTGGATGATGAGATTTCATATTCGGTTACACCGGTAGAATTAACACCACTTCCAACTAGCCCGATAGGACGAAGACCATAGGCAGTGTTTTGGTTTGCCATTTGATTTTTCTCCTAATCAGGGCGACCCTATCTCTGTGGGCCGCCAAAAGTTACACGAGATTGACGATCAGGTTTATTGATCGTCATGGATGAATGAGCATTCTCGCGCATCATATCTTGGTCCACGGCTTGCATTTGATCCGCACTTCTTTGGTTAAAATATGCGGTTCTTTCTGCCACCGTTTCCACTGGAATCCGTGCGAGAATAAGGCCACCTACTCCAAACACACCTTCGTACTTACCTGAGTCAACTACCGGGGCCTCAAAGTCAGGGTACTCGTCCTTACGAACCAGTTCCCAACCTTCGCGCATCTTAGCGCTTACGTTTTTAGTATCGTCAAAACCACGGGTTTCAGCCCTGATCCAACGATGCTTAAAACCATCCGGTGCAGGCGGTGCATCCAACATAGATGGGGGAGCCCACGGCTTACGCTTTGCCGTTTTCTCCCGAGTTTGATTTGCGCGAGAAGTCCGATCAATGTTCTGTTCTGTCATTTTCCTTACTCCTTCACGTATTTCGCGTATTCTTCAAGCGGCACACCCAATTTTTTCGCTATTGCGACTTGGCTAGGGGTGAGTCTAACCTTTTTCCCACTACTGCGCCCAGAACTACTGCGGGATACGGAAGCAACCGTCTGAGCGGGCCGTCTGCTACCACCGTTTAGCTTATGCGGAAACTCTTCCACCATACGCTTATCTAATTCATTATAGTACTCATCGGACTGCGGGTCAAACCCTTCGTTTTCAATAAGCTTTTTGTGGATGCCAAAAGCTGCGTATGTCATAGCTTCATCTTCCCCAAACCACTCATTTCGAGACGCCCAACGCTGGGCTTTGGGGTCCGGCATTTTAGGCTGAGACGGCATAGGCTGCTCAACTTGTGCGCGTTGCTGCGCGGCAGCGGCTTTACTGTACCGCTCCTGCTGTGCCCTTGCCTGTTCAGCTCTGTCGTTCTCAATAGCTAACCGCGTGATCTTACGCTGAGCTTCTACGACACCCGCAGTATCGCCAATCTCAATAGCAACAGCTAGGTCACTTTCGGCGGCGGCGATCTGAGTTTCAACCCGGCTGCTATACTCTTTCACATAGTTATTGTCCAACGCATCCATGCGCTGTTTAAGAGAGCTAGCTTCAGCCTGTACGTTTTGAGCGTACCTTATAGCCTCTTCCCTTTGGCGCTCAGCCTCCCGCATCTTTTTTGTAAGACGATCTATGCGCTTCTGCGTAGCGTTCTCCGCCTTATCAAAGTTGTCGTCGGAAGATGCCGCAAGCGGGGCATCGTCATCATCACCACCACCGGGCAATTCGACTTCTTGTTCTTGCGCGTCGTCTAAATCTAATTCGATTTGATCTTCTTTTTGTTCCGCCATTCTTTTCTCCTAGAAATGCAAAATATCTTCAGGTTCTTTGATACGCGCCAAAATCTCGTCATCATTTAAGATGCGAACCTCACCACCATCAATTTTAAAACGAGACCCCGCGTAACGAGCAAACATCACCCAGTTACCCTGCTCGCACCACGGACCAGAGGGAAACTTCTCTGGGTCCTTGTAAGCCAGAGGTCCCACTTTTAGGACATAACCAACTTGCGTAGATATTGTCTGCTCTTCCACTACCTTATCCGGCAAATAGATTCCGCCGTCAGTTTTACCTTTTCCGCGATAGGGGAGAATAAGCAAACGCCAGCCCGTTGGGTCCGGCATCCTTTCTAGGAGAGAACCACCGATAGACTCGGGGTCCAGTACCTTATCAGTAACATCCTTGTAAGCTGAAGCGAGGTTTGCGACACCCTCCGCTGCGCCTTCAAGGTTAACTTTTTGCGCTTTAGCCATTGCTTTGCTCCTGTTTATCTAGCAGGCCCTTGAGTTCCTGTTCCACGTGATCTAGGGACTTTAAGTTTCCCATGAGCTCACGATACTGCTCGATGTTCTTAACATTGTCATAAATCAACAAGTCTTGAACTGCTTGCCTCCGCTCCCGAATAATCCGAAAGACGGCCTCCGCAAAATAAATTTGATCCACTCGTATATCTCCGCATTAAGTCTGATACGGTTTTATACCATATCCAAAGCAAAGTCACGAGTTTCTTTCGCCCTTTTTAACCAACCTTTGCCAAAAGTACTGTACGTAGACAAACCCTTATAAAACTCAATACGAGTCTCAGTTATTTTCTCTATTATTTCTGTTGGGTTATATTCAGAGACAGCTTCTAGGGTCTTTGGACCAATAGCCCCGTCCTGCGACACCATAACAGTTTTTTGTAATGCCTTTGCGGCACGTCCCGGCCCGCTGTTCACGGCCCAGTCAAATAAGCAAAAATCCACACCGCCCGGAAGTTCGTCGCCCCTTACCTTGTCCCAGTAACCTTTTTTGTAGATTAACTGAACATGATCTTCTGGGATGTTCTTTAGCTCGCTTACGTCTTCGAGAGGACGCCCCAAAAAATCAGCATAGGTTTTATGTGTGATACCCTTGTTAGTTGCGCCTCCGGGATCATCTTTGTGATCCACAAACCCACCTTCGTGGTGCAGTACCATCTCAAGACTTTTAAAAAAATTAGCTTCCATCTACCGGTTCCGCCTTAGAAATTTTCTATGCTGACGCCAAAACCAATTACCTATTACAATAAAGGGCTTACCACAATAGAGTAAGCCCAGTGCTATGTACCTATTCATTTTGTTAGGCCTTTTACTTTTTCTACCGTCCTTAGACCACCAAGCCCAAGCATACCTAAGAGTACAGTCATCAGGCTATCCATATCAAACGCCGGTAACTCAGGCGCTTCTACACCGGCATAGGAAAAACCAAAGATAGTTATTGGGGCTAAAACAAAGTGCCAGATCATCGCAAAGCTCAAGCCCCAGCCGAGGAATGGCCGCCAACCCGCCACAAAGATGCTGCGGTGCTGCGCTTCCATCTTATTGATTTCAAGCTGGCCTTTAGCTAAGTCCTGCGCGTGGCGCTCTGCCATAGTGGCAATCTCATGCGCCAACTTGTTCTTCTGGTCTTTGTCTTCAACGAATTTACCGATTAGCTCGGTAGCTGGTCCAATAAGTGCCTGAATCATGTTGTCAACTTTCCTTTTGGTAACGCCCGACATTGCCAAGATACTGGCTTGTATCCTTGCATGTGTTTATGAACTGCGCGAGACATTTCATACGCTCGTTTCTCGCACTGCTCATATGTGCTATAGGGCCCCCACTGGTCTTCTAACTGGTAACATTGTTCCATATTAAAAACAAGACACGCAAGAACAACCGCCTGATACATTATTTAGCCACGGGCTTGTGCTCGTGCCCCATCCATATACCAAAAACGCCCGTCATAACGCCCATAACCACTGAAACAAAAGCACTCTGCGCCCCCGTCGGCGCGTCTAACGCCATAAACCACTCGGCACAGCGCCAACTCATTACCGTGCTTGCTAGCATCATAAAACGAGGCAGTATCTTCCATTCTAAAAATTTATCTACCGTCATAGTACCACCGCAAACATAAATATAAAAAACCCTATCGCGACAACAATCACTGAAGTTACAAGCACGATTTGCTTCATAGTTTCTTCAAACTCTTTTGCCTCGGCTATCTTTTTACGACGCTCCGCCGCAGCGGCCTCTTTAGCGGCCTGTATCCTGCGAGCCCGCTCATCTACTATACTTTGCCACGTTCCGGGGCCAAAACGTAAATCAATCAGGTTACGCATTTCCTGCATCTTTTCTTGAGCCAGTTTTGCATCTATGACTTCAGACGCGATATTAGATACCCCGAACTGGTCTACAATCCCGGGGTACGCACTCTTAGCTCTTTTCTGCTGGACCTGCTTTTCACCTTCAAAAAGCTGGTCAACGTAACCCGCTATCTCGCCAACGTCCTTGGCCGTGTTAATGGCTGATTTAATTCCATCAACCGCGGATTTGACCAGTGCTATACCAGCCAATGTTTCTGCTATCATTTCGCCCCCAAGCTAAACTAATGAGTATCTAGTCTCCCCGTTGTTTAAGCATCTCCCGTTCCATAGCAGACTGAATACGCGCCGCGGTCTGACGCTCTTGGCTAGCAAGACGCTGCTGGAACTGGTCCGCCCGCATCCGCTGGTTAGCCGCATCAAGATTTAACCGTGCTTGGTCGTTCTGTGCATCCGCCTGCTCGGCCTGCGCCTTAATTTGAAGCTCCTGCTCTTTAAGCTGAACCAACGGATCAGGGCCCTGACCAGAGACTTCAGCAGACATCTGCTTAACCATCTTCATACCTTCAGCAACGAACTGTGCTGTAAGCCCTTCAATTTGCAGCATTTCTTCTTCGGTGGCCGCTTCTCCGCCAACCGCTTGCCTACTCTGGATAAACTGTACTGCCGCCTGTTCCCGAGCCATTATACGCACATGGTCCATAATATGCTTTTGCAAGGCCATAGCCATTCCCGGCATCCCGGAAACGGTCGGACTTGTACCAAAAACCATATGAGCCATAATGTGTGCCTGATGCTCCTGACCTTCAAAAGCGTGTAACGGGATCATGTCCATTACATCTATGTTTTCCTGCGCCGGGTCTTTTGGTGTCGGCTCATCGTCAGGAATCCGCTTCATAATACGGTCTGTGTCCCTAACTCCAAGTGCCTCGTACATGTCCCGATAGACCTCGTACATGTTGTGCATGTCCGGAGCGGCTCCCGCTAACTGCAACTTAGTCTGAGCTAGCGCAATCCTCTGAGCCTGACTAAACACGTTTGGATCAGACACTGGAACTACGTCTATGCGGTCATCAAAATCTGATGCCATGACAGAAGAGTCTTCACCCTCAACAGAATAAGGATACTCTTGAGGCAAAAACTCGGACATAACTCTGGATAAAAGCTTAAATTCAAGCCGCATAGCGTAATGTAAACGCTTATGAACCGCGCTCATTACGCGGGAACCCTGTTCTAGCAGGGCAATAGTTGTGCCTACCGCCGCCTGTTGGTTACCGTCACCAATTTTCATGTCAGTAATGGTGGCAAAACGCTGACCAGCGTCTACAACGAAGCCCAAAAGCTGGAATAACGTCTGGTCAGGCCCCTTAAAAGGCAACGGCATAAGGCTGTCACGTATAGCCCCACCGGGTGCGTCCACGTCACGGAACTCCCCGGGCTGCAACGGATCATCGTCGTCCCGGATACGTAGCCCACGGGCCTTGAAACCCGCTGGAAGATTGGACAACGTACCGGCGTCGATCAACTGTCGCAGAGCCGCCGTGGCGGTGCGTGACAACCCGCCAATAGTGTGAATTAAGCCCAAACCGTAGAAACCGAACCCCGGAAGGAACTTATAATGCACAAAATACTGAATTTTACGCCTATTTTCGTCCTCTTCGCGGTAATTCCTGCGAATTGACAGGATTTTCCCGTTGTCCTGACTAATTGTGACTACATATGGTATTTTGATGCCTGTCGGCTCACCGTCTTCGTCAGTATCCTCGTATCCCTCAAGGTCTAGATCGACGTGACACTCCAAAATAGTACAATCATAGTCGATTTGAGACGATGAAATGCCGTCAATGTAATCGATTTCACTGGTTACGGCGTCTGCTTCAGCCTGCGCGGGCAATACAGGTATATCCAAATAGAACCCGGCCACCTGTTTCTTGCGTAAATCGTTCAAAGACATACGCAAAACTTGCGTTATATTGGGGCAAGTCTCTAAATCAGACGTTTCATACGGCACTACGAGGTGCTCTGCGGGAATGAACTTACTTACTGCCCGACCTAACGTCTCATCGTAATATACTTTTTTGAACGTAGACCCCGCCAACGGCAAATAAAACAGCATTTGATCTAGTTCAGGCGTGTATTCTTCCATCACATTAGTGATGTAAAAATTCATAAATTGCCTTACGCGCTGGGACTGCTGCTGCTTATCCCGGGTTTCGCTTCCCATGATAGTAGTTCGCACGGGGCCTGAAGCTGGCAACAGCTCGTTAAACGCTTGCGCTTGGAATTGTGTAGCAGCCTCTGCAAGCAGGGGATGGGTAACTCCGGAAGCTCCTCTGAACGGCTGACTTCTTTCTTCGTAATTAAATCCCAACAACTCCAAACCGTTAGCGTAAGCATCTTCCCAATCCTGTCTACTCGCCTTGTTGGCATCAAACTCAGACATGAGCTCACCAGCAATGCGGCTTAACTCACGGTCTGGCATCTCTTCTGCCAAATTCATGTAAAAATCGTCGCTTTCGCCCCGCTGATCGGCAGGCTCGAAATCAACTGTTACCCCACCGTCCTCTTCCGGGGATATCTCAATGTCCATACCCTCAAAAGCCACGACATTGTCCATGCTGCCGGGGAGCTCTAACTCCACCTCGGCACTTAAATCTTCCATGTCAAGCTGTGACGGGACGTTCTTTTCAATCATCCCAGCAATCGGTTCACGAGCCATGTTGTATCTCCTTTGTGCCTAACTTACCATAGGCCGGTTCATATTCCTAGCTATTGGTGCAAGAGCGGCTAAGCCCCGTGGGCCGCGGCCCACGTTTCGCGCTACGTCGGCCAAACTTATTACGCCGCCTTTTGCCTTAAAAGCATCCGGGAAAACTTCTTCATACGAATAATCACCGTATTCTAGGCTTTCCCTTACCATATCCGCCGCTGCTTCTGCGGCAGCGTCTTCCGACATAGTTATGTCATCATCAGGGGCATCAGCCCGTCTAGTTTCAACAGGATTTAATTTGGCTTTCCTAAAATCCGAAAAACGGCGTTGCACGTTACGGGCTTCAGCCTCCCCGTACACACTTTCATAGGCGGCATATGCCACGCTTTTTAAAAAATCAGGGTCCATCTTAGCACCCATTTTTTCTTCTATTAAGGCCATAATACGAGCCCCTGAAGCCCCTTCCGGGAAGCTTTCTTTTGTCTGAACCCAATGCTGAAGCTCATGTAACAAGCTTGACTGAAGCTCCGACTGAGACTGAGAGTCTCTCAGGCCAATGGTCGGCTTCCTGTACGGGCTTTCCACGTCACTCGCATACACAGCCCGCGGAGCATTCCAGACCGGCTCTCCTTTTGGTGCCGCAAGGTTTACGACTAAAACGTCTTTAATTTCAGGGTACTGCTCATATAACTCGGGGAAATCAAATATTTCGCCTACCGTAGGTATTCTGCCCCTGTTTAATTCTAAAAGATTACCTTCCTCGTCAAAGGTTACTTTTCTGTATTCGTCGCCAAGACCAAAAGCATAGCCCCTACCATAGTCCACATCCAACATCTCAACCGGACCGTCTTCTTTAAACTTAGAGTTAGCTGTTGGTATTTCAAACCGAAAAGCGGCAGTGTCACTACCTAAAACATCACTGTCAAAAAAAGCTTGTGTTGCTCTAAAAATTTCGTCCGGAGACTTTCCCATAGCCCGCAAAGATTTTGCAACCTGCTCTTTGTCCGCACCACTTAACGATCTTCTACCGGCCATGATACCAAGCACTTCTCCGGTGTCGCCCGCAGTACGAGCAATACTTATCGCCGTTCCACCAGCTACCGGCGCGGCAGCTAGAAACGGATCAAACCGGTACTCCTCATTAGTCTCTGGGTCATACGCGTAGTCCGCACCCTCCATTAAGGCTTGCGCCCCAAGCATTTGTTCCTTTGGTATAGACGCAATACCCTCGGCTACCGCTGACGCGGTTTCCCCCGGCTGATCTATAAGCTGTTTAAAAAAATCTATCCCGCCTTGAATAGCTGCGGGGACCGCGGGCCGCGGTTCGCCATACACGCCCGG
>Ga0075480_10002554_pt1 | contig 11703 bp, 12 predicted proteins | sample DEB08_DNA_7_FD_81590 | JGI IMG/M metagenome (GOLD analysis project Ga0075480, IMG submission 81590) | Aqueous microbial communities from the Delaware River and Bay under freshwater to marine salinity gradient to study organic matter... | ecosystem: Environmental > Aquatic > Marine > Coastal ... | reverse complement strand
TATAGTGACCAGATCCATACTTTGAAGTTCTTTTATAATTCCACCTTTTAAGCTCATAATTGGCTAAATCTAACAAAGCTGTAGAATCGACAGTCTCTTCAAATGTAAGTTCTATACCTTCCTTCAGCACCTTGAATTCCAATGGAAAAGAAACTGCTTTCTTGACATAGCGAAATCTCCCAATTCCTGAGAGATCTTTGGATTTGCTTCCATAGATTTTAAATCCTGCAATGTAGAGTTGGCCATCAACCGGATTCATAGCACCCTTCAAAATAGGGAATGAGCTATAACCTGGTAAACGAGTTACGCCGCTATATCCATCTCCTTGATATAGTAAAAACTGAGCTGACTGGCCGTAAGAATGTAAAAGCATTTTCTTACTGACTGGCCCCATCTTGGTGCTACTTATATGAGTTAAACCTGCAGCTGAGTTATCCACGCTGTGTGGTATCCAAGTTGCAGGTTCATCTATAGATTTCTTTTTGCGATAATTTGAAAAGTCAAAACCATAGTAACCTCCCTTCTTAAGCTCCATGATAGGTGTAGCTGGTATATAATGGCCTTGTTGGTCTGTGGCAAAAATTTTATTTGATATTGGATCATAACCTAAAAATGGTTCTCTTAAGCCATCTGCTAATACTTCAGCTGACTTACCATCGTTAAAAATTCTGACAACTGTACCTGCTTGTGGAGAATCATAGAAACCCTCGATTCTCGTTTTGACTCCCATATTTTGAATACCGCCTTTAGCTAGGTAAATATCTCCTTTTTTATCGAAGATCATATCCATTGCAAAGTCGCGAGTATTCATTGCCTGAATGTATGCAGATGAATAATTTTCATAAAAATCTGCCATGCCGTCATTATTATTATCATGTAAACGAGTGATTTGATCTCGTCCAAAAACGTAGATTTTTTCTTTATGCACCTTAATCGTCAGTGGACTGTAGAGACCCGAAGCAAACCTTCTCCAGCTTACCTCATTTGCTTTAGAGGAAAGTCCATCAATCAACCAAACATCGCCATCAAAAGTAACTGCTGCTGCCTTACCAGATTGAAAGAAGTCGATCGAAGCAAAACGAACAGAACGCCTCCATGGGTTTTTAAGAGGAAGCAGAACCTTGTCGACAACGTAAGCTGTATTTTCTTTACTGACTTTGACCTTAGTTTTTAAAACTTGCGGCCAGATCTTACCTGCATCTTTTTGACTTAAAATTGGACTTTTAAGCGTTGCTAATTTGCTAAAACCAAATTGAATTTCTGCCTTAGAATCAGCAAGTTTAAAGATAAGCTTGTTATCTTTTGTTTTGCTTAAACTGCCTCCCTTAAGAGAAAGGTATACCGTCTTCTTTCCTTGCTTTATGCTGTAAAGTCCAGCATCTCCTTTTAACTCACCAAGTTCATCATGAGCTAAAATAACAACAGAAACATCTTTAGATTTATTTTCTAAATTAAACTTTCTTGAGTAAACGTCTTTCTTAACTTCAGCGATGATTTCACTAATCTTAATTCCGTCTACCTGATATTTTAAAATGGCAGATCTTCCAGATAAATGAACTCCAGACCAACGCCCTAGTGCTCCAGGTAATTCTCCCAGAGGCGCTTTACGTGGATCCTTAAAGTCCATGGAGGTTGAAACTCCTCTATAAAGTCCTGATGCAAACTGCAACTCACCTTTTATTTGCGGGAAACTGTTACTTTTACTTCCGGTGCCTGGATAAGATATTTGAGCCATTGTATTTAGTTCAAAGTCTCCACCTTTCCAAATTGCCGAAACTCTTAAAAGCTCTTTATCGAAGCATGCCCAGGTATTCTTGTTTAGTTGAATAAAAATTCCTCTGGCAGTGTAGTTTCTTTTGGGAAAACCTGATGGACTTGCACCTAAATTTAAAGCGCTGTTGATGAAAGGGAAATCTTTCTCAACAAAGCCATCGTACATTGACGTGTCGATAAAGTTCTTTCCCTTTTTTGGGGCTGCCTCTATTTGAAGCAGAAAAGACAAAAGAAGAATTAAAATTGGCAATCTTATAACCATTCTGTTTACACCTATAGTATTATTTATACCCAAACCAATACACTTAATCTACCGCACCTATTTGCATGCAACATTATTACTAAGAGCAAGCAATTGCAAATATTTGACAAGTAAATGTTATAAATTATGGGTATTTTTTATATTAAGGCGGGAAAAGAATTCAAAAAGCGCAAAAAAGAATACTATTTTTCAGGCTTTAAGTTAATGGCATTAGAGTAATATCCATGATACCGAATTCTTACAAACCAGTCTGACTTTTCCCTGTGCGCTAAGTTCTTTAAAACATCCTTGTGCTTCATTCCAGACACATAGACAAACTCTTTCGTTTCACCAGGTTTTAAAGTATACATCTTACTTACACTTCTTAATCCACGTCCTCAAATAATAGGATCTACAAACTCTTCCTCGAGGGAATACCGTTCTTCTATTGAACCACGCTTTTCAGGGTACTCTAAACTCTGTTCTTCACTAGTATTGTTAGTTACTGTGAGAATTAAGTTAAAGCTCTCCCCCATATCTTGTTTAACAAGACCTAAACTTATTTCTTCTTGCTTCTGAGTAGTACATGAGAGAATTAAAAATAACGATAAAAAGAAATACTTGATCATTTAATCGGATTTTCCATTATTCTTCTTGGAGAATTAACTCTGTAAAGGTAAAGCATATCTTTTATTTTCTGAAATCCTTCATGACTGTAATTACAATAAACTTCTTTTCCCTTATGAAAAAACTTTGCCTCATGACAACCCAAGCAAATGTGAACCTCTACATCACATCTGTGAAAATAAAGTGAAAATGTAGGTTTATAGCCACCACATTTTTTAAAGCCTCTAAATGCAGAATATGATTTCTTATCAAAGATACTTTTCTTCAACATTTCTAGATCTTTCTCTTTCATCTTCACGGTATTTTTATAAAAGAAGAATTCATATCTTTTTTCGATTAAGTCTTTCTGGAGTTCCTTTTGTAAAAGGTCTTTATTTCGATAAGGAAGTGCTTCGTATAATGTAAATTCAGGACTTGTATTGACTAACTTCAAAAGTCCATCTAGATGCTTAAAGGAGTCTGTAAACTCTTTTTTACTTTTGAGTTTAATTTTATAATCGGCAGGAATGTTTTTTTCAGAAGAAAGTAATGGAAAGCTAAATAGAAATAAAAAAGTCAGGAATTTCACGATTAATCCTCATCAGAAAAATGGCTCTTTTGTTTCTTTTTCCTGATATATACAACTGTCACTGTCGTAAGAATAGCAACAGAAAGAACTATCCATTTTAGAATATTCACTAGATGGATTGAGTCGATTGAGTTCTCACCTTTCGGCTTTTGAGCGATGATTGGAAGCATGAAAGAAATAATTAAAACTGCACATATAGCGATGAACCAAAACTGAATATTTTTTAGGAGGTCTTTGGTACTGTCTTTCTTCTCAGACAACTTCTTTCTTAACTCTGCTTCACGATCACTATTCATATTTCATCTCTACTAATTATAAGACCAACCACAGCTGGAGCATTTATCTTCACCAGCTGGAATTACTCCATCACAGGCCATGCAATCTGCAGCCTCACTTCGGTCGTCAACAACCCCATTCATCGGCTCAGTAAACCATTCTATTCTACCACAGTTAGAACAAATATAAATTTCAGATGACTTATTCAACCAATCTAAATCTAAAAAAGTCATGACTGCTGTATTTAACTGAGCTCTACTCTTCTCAAAGTTCTCTCCACCACAATGGTGACATTTGAGAATCTTTCCTGATATTTCGTATTTCATTAATCCTTTATACCCCTACCCTTTATTTCACATAACAAGGTCTTTATTTGAGCATCATAAATTTTAGTTTAAAGTTCTTGCTATTCTTAAAGATCACTCAATGAAAATATTTAAACTCACTTATCCTGAAATGGTATACACCTCAACTCTTCATCTGTGACAATTTTATCTAAAACTTTTTCTAGTAAGTAGGAATCTCCTTTATTAGGAACCAACTTTCCATTATGTATTTCTTGCTCCCTCAAATATTGTTTCCCGTGTTCCTCTTCCATAAGAAATACTTGAATGTTATTTTCTATAGGAAGTGAAGTTTTTATATCAAAGCCATCGGGTAATTCACCTACAAAAGGATCTTTTTGATTACTTGACTTTACCTTCGTTAAATCAGGCATTTGAATTTTTGTATCAAAAACAATGTGATTCGGAACAATCAGTTTATTCCCTTGAATATAACAAATTCCTTTTTGAATTTTAGACCAACCACCGACATCCGAAAACATTGCTCTTTTGAATCTATAAACCTCCTCGTCTTTATAGATACAAATTCTTACTTCAAACATTCCTTCCGGTTTGAGATTTGTTGAATAACTTCCTTGCCATGCCATCTCATGACTGCAACTTTGAACAATCAACAGAATTAAGGGTAAAATGAACTTCATCTTATTTTGCCTTTCCATCATAGTAAAAATCAGTGAAATTCTTAAACTCTTCCCATTCCCAAAAAGTCATCTCAAAGATACGGTCATCGTAACCAATTGTACAAAAAGGGTTACCATGTATAGATTTTAAACAGTAGGCAGAAACAGGAACTATTGGCCCTCCACCAATTTCCATCATTTCCATAAACTCATTAAACTGAGTCCTTTTAATATCTAATACTTTTCTGTTCGACTTTGTCTCAAGAAAATGGTTATTTAATTCAACAACAGAATTAAATTTTAATTTCTCTTTAGGTGTAACGTCACTCGACTTACATCCAAAACATATAATCAAAAAAAATATAATTAGATACTTGCCCATGTTCCTTTCCAATAGTCGAAAATAACTCGAATCTCAGAAAGTAAGGTACTTCAAAATTAAGGAATTAGAAGCTACTTAATGATTAACTCAAGCCAGTCAACTCTTGAACTAACTTTACTTCCCTTCCCTCTATCAAGATCTGTAAATCCAAAAGCTTTGATGCTTTTAATATTAAGCTCAGAAACAGCTTCGCCCTTCTTCAAATTATTGATATCAAAGCTAGACCACTTAGATTTATCGAAGGTAAATGAACTCTCATTCCAATCCTTTGCATCACCTGTTCCCTCGTTATAAATGAACCATTCTCCTGATTCATTTTGAACTAAAAAATATAAAGTTCGGCCACCACTTTGTTTTGTCCTCCAAGTTAAACTTAAGCTTTTACCTTGGACTGCAACTTCCTTCTTGAGTGTCAAAGAAAGAGCCCACAAAGATTGGGTTTGACCAGACCAAACATAATGAGGGTCATTCTTCTTATTTGCGTGATGGCTCTTTTTTATTTTCTTTACATCACCATGTAGAACAAGAGTAAGGTCTTTGTTAACAATATGGTTTTGAGTAATTGGCAACTCAGGAGGAGTGGCTGCAAAATCTTCTCTTATTTTCATCTCACCTTCAGCGAAGACATACGTATTCAATATAAAAAAACAAATAAGAACTTTAAGCATAATTTAACCTTGTAAAAATTGAACTGATAATTTTACATTGCATGCAACATATATAATAAATATCGAATTACCAACAAATTAAAGCCAATAGAAAAAATAATGACTTTTTATTTATGAGATCTTAATAAGTATAATGATCTTTATTAAGTACTTATTTTCATGATATAACAATTTGCCTTAGGGCCTAAGCTGTACTAGAAAGGTGGGCAAAAAGGCAAATAAAATAGGCAATTTTTTACATGCAACTCTGTCATTTTAGTTATCGGCATGGCATAGTTTAGGAAAGTACCATTTTATTAATAACAACAAACGAGAGACACTATGAACAAACTTGTCCTATTGTTTTCTTTCTTTTTTGTCTTCAGTCTTGTCGCTGAAAACAAAGTATCTGAAGATCAGAAAAACTGGCATAAGAGATATGTTAAGCAGAAAAACATTCCTAAGCTAGAAGAAACAAAAATCAACACTGATAAAGAACCTGATCTTAATGAAGGTTTTGTTGACCTTTACAACAAGAAAGACCTAACTGGCTGGACTCCTAAAGGCGGAACTTGTTAGTTTGAAGCAAAGGGTGATGTCATTGTTGGTACTTGCGTAAAAGGTTCTCCAAGCACATACCTTTCAACAGAAAAGGAATACTCTAACTTCATTTTCACATGTGAGATGAAATGGGTTGTCGATGGAAACACTGGCGTCATGTTCAGAGCTAAATCTAAGCCTGGTAAAAAGCATGAAACTGTTTATGGTCCTCAAGCTGAAATGGAAGGTATCAATAAAGGCCGCGGTTGGTCTGGTGGTATCTACGGTCAGTCTTGTGGTGGCTACTACTACCCTCTTTGGCTAGATGCTCACAAAGAAGCTCGCGCAGCATTAAAGAAAGATGAATTTAACCGCATCACAATCAAAGCTGAAGGTAAAAATGTTAAGACCTGGATCAACGGTATTCCAGCAGCTAACTGGGACACAGAAGAATGGATGAAAGGTTTCTTCAGCCTTCAAATTCACTCTGGCAGTAAAGGAACCGTTGAGTTCAAAAACATCAAAGTTAAAGAACTTAAGTAAGATTTTTATAGGAATGCCGAGCTGGGCTCGGCTCTCCTATATTACTTAAAAATTAATCCTTCCTTATTCGGTATTGGATATTCCTCACTTCCCTTCTTTCATCCACTTCATGTAAAGTAAAGAGTTCTCGTAATAAGGACCTTTGAGTTTTCCCCTTAGCTGATCTTCAGTTTCTATCTTATAAACTTTCATTGACTCAGGACCTGGATCCCCAGTTCTTTGAATCCAATCATCTAATAACTTTCGGTGTTTATTCAATTCCTCAGCATATTTTGGATCATCGGCTAAGTTTTTAATCTGCCATTTATCCTGAGCGTAAAGGTAAAGTTCCTCAGCAGGCCTTGTTGGTGCAAACAGAATTTTCTCTGCCAAATCATTCAATTTACCAGCCCTATGCAATTCACGCAGCTTTTTCAGAATAGCTTTGGAGTCTTTATAATTACTCGGCATTAAAAATGGTCTTTGAGGATAAAAGTTCTTAACATACAAAAATTTATCAGTTCTTACCGAACGTATTCTATCTGCAGCTTCTCCACAGCGATCTCTAGCGGCAAAAACAGCTTCTTTTGGAGAGTGGTTCTTACTTAAAATGTCTTTCCCTTCCATTTTTTCAGGAATAGGAATTCCTGCTAGCTTTAAAGAAAGTGCAGCTACATCGATATGCTCTACGAGGTCAGTTCTGACTTTATTTTTATCGATTCCTGGGCCTGATATAACTAAAGGAATGTGCGTCCCTTCGTCATATAAAAACTGCTTTCCTCGAGCATGGCTAATTCCGTGATCTGTAAAGAAAATCACTACTGTATTTTCAAGTAAACCTTCTTTTTCAAGCCTTTCAATAACTTTACCAACATGCCTATCAGTGATTCTAACGTTATCTAAGTAAGTTGACCAATCTCTTAACATGAGTGGGTCGCGTGGATAATATGGCGGTAGCTCTACACTTTCTGGCTTCACTGGTCCATCAAATTCAGCTTTCATTCTCTTTTCAGTTCTTGCATAGCCACTTGTATTGGCACCGCGAATTTTCCCACCATGAAGCTGAACCTGCATGAAAAAAGGTTGACCCTCTTTCCTACCAGCCCAATCTGGGCTGTTATACATAGCTTTATTCCAATTGAAATTATAGTCGGTTTTACCTAGGCCATTCTTTCCTTTATTACCGCTCTTATCATATCCTGGAAGGCCACTGCCCATACAAGTCCAGTAGCCGGCTTTTTGAAAAAGAACTGGTACGGGCTCGACTCCTTTTGGAAGGATGACTTGATTTAATTTACTTCTGCCGCTTCTATGATGATGAGCTCCGATTGAATTTTGATACATCCCGGTAATCATTGCAGAACGAAATGTTGAGCAAACTGGAGAAGTAGCATAAGCTCTTGTAAAAAGAACTCCCTCTTTTGCTAGCTTATCTACATGTGGAGTTTTGATTGTTTTCTCTCCGTAACAGGAGAAGTTTGCTGACATATCGTCTACTACAAACCAGAGGATATTGGGTCTTTTATCTGCATTCGCGCTAAAAACAAATAAAAGAAATAGGCATATACACATCGATTTTAACATATCTATTTTCTCTTTTGATTAATTACTTTTTGAATCCATTTTCTAACTTCCTGCCGGTATTTACTGTCTCTGTGCATCCAAGAGTCTGTATGTGGATGAATGACAGGTCCTTCAGGGATATTAAAAATTTCTTTTACCGGAACAGGTAAAAATTTAAAATCGGCAAGATTTAAATGATTTTTTAGAAAGTCTGCTTGACCTCCTCCGACTAATACAGGTCTACCATTTAGTCTTGCTAAACGTTTAAGAGCTGATGCTCTGTCGTCTTCGGGATAACCCCATTTCTTTTGACCATCAAAGTGATCGAAAGTAAAAAAGCCTTTCCAGAATTTGGCTATTTCATCATCTGCAAGACCGATGTATCCAGCTGCAATAGCACCTCGTGAGAAGCCACAAAAAATTATATTTTCTGGATCTCCGCCAAATTCTTCGCATATCCTTGGGAGATTTTTTTTGCAGTATTCAACAGTTGCCTTTCTATCGCCCCACCACTTTATAGAATTCTCTTTACCGCCTTTTTGAACGTAAGGCATAGAAACCCAGATAAAACCTTTTCCACCGCTCATTCCATATCCGAGGTTAGCACCTTTTACCTCACCAGTAGAGCCGCATTTGGGGAAGTAATTACCAGTATATTCGACTATAACTGGGTACTTCTTTCCTTTTTCCCAGCCTGTAGGTAAATAAAGAGCGTGATAAACTTTAGTACCCTGATATTCAGGAGCTACTTGGCGTACTCTTTTGCCTGCAGAAGGCAATTCCTCTGTCATCTTAGGAGTGACTAAATCCTTGTCTGCAGATATGCAACTTTGCAATAAAACTATTAGTAAGATTATTCTCATGAAAATTCCTTCATTGCCCCATGATAGGGAGTATTAGGAATAATCTTACACAAATATGGTTTATAAAGTAAAGCTTTCTTCAGTTAAACTGGAATGGGAAAGTTATTAAATTATAAGGAAGTGCTTACTTAGCCGTTCACTACTTGACTAAATGAACATTATCCAAGTAAAAGCTATGACCGACTTTTACGCCTCCTTGCCAAGAGATTTGTAATAACTTCTTTAATCTGGACACATCAATTCCAGCAGCTTTCAGAGCTTGAATTTGAATCGTACATTCATGCCACTTTCCATCTGCTTTGAAACCTATTTCATCCAGGAGAATTTCGAGTTCACTCCCCTTTTCGTCTTCAGCAACAAAAGCAAAGTCTTCCCAATTGGCTGCATCATTTGACTTAGCTGAAAACTTAAGGAGCTTATATTCAGATAAATCAACAGAATTTTTCATTTCGAGAATAAAACGACTCCAGCTGGAGTGTAAAATAAATTGGTGGGCATTCAAACCTTCGACTTTTGTATTGGCGACTTTATGTATTGAAGCGGACTCCTTATTCGTTCCTTTCATTTTCCAAGCATAAAGCTGTGAGTCTGAGTCCTTATTCCAGCCTATTTTTTTATTGAAAAAATCTTTTGACTCATAGAATGGCTTTATCCCTTTTACGGTAGTTGTACCAAAGTCTATCTTCTTCACATGAGCCAAGTAATTCTTTGTACTTTCCTGAGGATTTCTAGCATAAACCTTTTTCTCGGGTTGAGGTTTAGTACTTTGATAAATTCGAACATAGTCAATTTCATATTTTGATGGAAACGTTGTTTTGTCCAAACTCCCGCCCGATTTGCCTCCAAAGGCAAGATTTAGCAATAAATAATGAGGCTGTCGAAAAGGATTAACTGGTCCTCTAGAAGTTCGATTTAGAGTACGGCTCAAGTCTGTTTCATTTAGCAATTTCCCATCCAGATAAATTTTGATAGAATTTACATCCCAATCCATTCTCCAGACATGAAACTTTTCGTCGAATTTTTCATCCTTAAAAAATTCCATTTTTTTCTTAACTGTTTTCCAATTTCCCTGCCATCTATTAGATGTGCCAAATACAGTATTGGCTAAAATGGAATGGTCGTAATATTCCATTAAATCCACTTCTCCATTACTAGGCCATTCACCCTCTACTCCCAATGTCCAAATTGCCGGCCAAAGGCCTGTTTCAGTTTTAATTTTTGCTCTAACTTCAAAACGACCATATTGCCAGGACTTTTTAGTGAAGACACATGCTGAAGTATAGTTAATGAACTTGCGGTTTTGACGCCAATCCCCATTTGCCTTAGAAGTCGGGTTAGGCTTTTTCTCCTTTCGTCCTTCAATAATTAACTTTCCATCTTTGCAGTAAGCATTTTCTTTTTGATACCACTGCATTTCAAAGTTTCTTTTGAAGCCAACTTCACTACCCCATTCTTTCTCATTCAATCCCCCATCTTTTTCAAACTCATCTGCCCAAACAAGTTTGAAACCTTCATATTCTTTAGGTTTATTCTCTGCAAAAGTGGAGATTATGAAAAGAAGGAAAAGAAAAGCTATTCTCATATACAGCCTTAAAAGTTTCTAAAGTTAATTGAATCTGATGAACTATTGACGCCTAAACCACCATGAATTTTCATGTTCTTTGCATGGCCGTCAACAAAGGTGAAACCATAAAAGGGCTTTCCTGGCTCATGTAAAAAGCCATCAAACCTCCATGGGTTTTGGTCCCATGCTGCATAGTGCCAACCGCCAATTTCGCCCATTAAAACCATTTTAACTGGGTCTTTTACCTGATTTATTGTGATAGCTTCAGTTTGGGTATCTAAATCATCTGTATATTCCTGACGAGCGGCGGCCATATAGTCAGTACCTGAATGGTTATATCCATTTGACTCAAGGTTTGTCACTGGACAACCAGCAACCGGAACTTCAATATTATCTTGAGTATAGCCAAGATATACATTCAAAGGTCTTTGAGTCACATTGACTTGGTAATCTCCGCTTGTTCCATACTTCCCTAACCAAAAGCGTCCAGTATTTGTATCCATACCTGGAAATTTAGCAAAAGGAAAACGTTCGTCGTTCCCACCGACAAAAAGTTGAGTTGCTGTATTTGCTTGCTTCATATTACTCAAACAGACTGCTATTTTTGCTTTTCTACGTGCTTTTGAAAGTGAAGGTAAAAGCATGGAGGCCAGGATTCCGATTATAGCAATAACAACGAGTAATTCTATTAAAGTAAAAGTTCTCTTCAAAGTATATCTCCGTTAGGTTTCACTGCTTGATATGAAGCCAAAAAGGAAAGGTCACATTTATTTAAAAAATTTACTAAAGTTTTTTTCTTGGTATAGCTTTTCAACCTCACCTGGAGTTAGGACTCGATTGTAAATTCTCAATTCATCCAAGGCTCCTATAAAGCCTTTCCAGTGTGAATCCGGACTTCTACCGATGTTAATTGAGTTACGAATGTATTTTTGAGGGAACTCTCCTGAAGTAATATATTTACCGTCAAAATAAAAGCTGTAACCTTTCGTGTCGTGACTCAAAACTATATGGTGCCAACCATCGCTTAACTCTACTTGAGGTTGTTTAGGATTTTCTCCTTCTTCTTTAACCTGTAGCTGAAGTATTCCTTGTTCAGAATAAAAATGAAAGCCATTAAAGGAAAAACTTGAATCATGCTGACTTATGATACTACGAGGTGATTTATCTTTACTA
>Ga0075480_10002553_pt1 | contig 11703 bp, 5 predicted proteins | sample DEB08_DNA_7_FD_81590 | JGI IMG/M metagenome (GOLD analysis project Ga0075480, IMG submission 81590) | Aqueous microbial communities from the Delaware River and Bay under freshwater to marine salinity gradient to study organic matter... | ecosystem: Environmental > Aquatic > Marine > Coastal ... | reverse complement strand
TCCTACCTTTATTTAGATAAACATCCATCCAAACGGCTAAAACAAGAACCGCGCCACGAGCGATGAATTTATCTGCAGAGCCCATAGCTAAAAGAGTCATGCCGTTCAATAAAGAAGCCATCAATAGAGATCCAATTAAAACACCTCCTACTGAGCCCCGTCCTCCAGAAAGACTGACTCCTCCAATTACACATGCTGCAATGGCATCTAGCTCCATGTACTCACCAATTGTATTGGTGGAAGATCCTTGATAAGCTACTTGAAGGAAGCCAGTTATTGCCACTATTACACCTAAAATCACAAAAGCCATTGTGACTGTTTTTTTGACATTAATGCCTGAAATCTCTGCAGCTTCTTTATTGCCACCAATCGCATAAAGGTGTCTTCCAAAAGCTGTGTGTTTTATGAGCGTATGAATGATGAGTGCTGTTATACCAAGAATTAGAAATGAAAGTGGAACACCTTTATTCTTATTCATTACCAAAGTCATCAATAATAAAGCTTGGATAATAACAAAAACCTTCAGAAAAGAACGCTCGAAATCTTCTAAATCAAAGCCAAACTCTTTCTCTCTTTTTCTCTTTTGTAACATAGAAAAGTAAAGAAGAGCAGCAACGACAGCGAAAATGACTAAACTTTGCCAACCTGGAAAATAATGAGTTGTCAAAATTGAAAGAAGGTTTTCTTCTCCACCTCTAGTAACTGCAATGGTGTCGTTCTTAATAGTTTTCTCGAATAAGCCCCTGAAAACAAGCATTCCACCAAGAGTTATTATGAATGAAGGCACACCTTGACTGGTAATCAACTTACCCATCAAAAACCACAGAGCTACCACAACTAGAGTTGCGACTAACATTGCCAATGGAGCTGCCATTGGGTTTTCTTTCATTATCAATACACAGGTTATACCACCAGCTAATCCAACTCCACTTCCAACAGAAAGGTCTATTTCTCCGCTTAATATGATGAGTAACATTCCAAGAGCAAGAATAGAGGCCATTGAAAACTCAATCGCTAAGTTAGTTAGGTTTCTTGAGCCAATAAAATGTGGATCCATAAAGTAAAAGAAGACCCAAACGAGGCCCAAGGATATGACCAGTGCAACATCTCTTATTGAAAATTCTTTATTCATTTTTATCCCTAACTGTACTTCATCGCCGCTCTAAGAAGATTTTCTTCTGTAGCGTTATCTTTGTCTAAAATTTCAGCCTGACGGCCATTACTTAACATCAAAATCCTATCGCTCATGCCCAATAACTCTGGAAGTTCACTGGAAACTAAAATCACCGACTTCCCTTCCTTCGTTAGGTTATTTACGAGCTCATAAATTTCGGCTTTAGCGCCTATATCAATTCCTCTTGTTGGCTCATCCAGAAAAATAACATCCGGAGCAGTCATCAGTGCTTTTCCTAAAACGACTTTTTGCTGATTCCCTCCCGAAAGTCCACCGACAATGCTTTGTAATCCCGGAGCTTTTACTCTTAGCTGATCGAAATATTTTTTATTCTCAAGCATTTCAGAATGGCGGTCTACTAAGCCTGTTTTTATTAAGTTCTTTAGGTGGGACAAGGATAAGTTGAAAGCGATTGATTCATCTAATATTAAGCCTAGTTTCTTACGGTCTTCTGTAACCATAATGAGGCCTTCTTTAATACTCTCTCCAGCTGTATTATTATCGAGGCTCTTTTCTTTTAGAGCAACCGAACCCGATGTTCGTGAACCTTTTGAACAAAAAATGTGCATGAGAAGCTCACTTCTTCCTGCTCCCATAAGACCACCTACTCCAAGAACTTCACCTTTTTTCAGCTCAAAACTTATTTCCTTCAGAGAAAGTGGATTCTCCTCGCCCAAAGAAACTGAAAGATTCTCTACCTTTAAAACAGCGTCTCCTGTTTTAGCTTCTCTTTCTGGAAATAATTGGGTTATTTCACGTCCGACCATATTGCGGATAACATCCGACTCAGTCATTTCTTTGGTATCTTTAGTGAGAACAGACTTACCATCTCTTAGAACAGTAATTCTATCTGAAATGTTCATCACTTCATCCAATCTGTGAGAAATGTATAAACAACTTATCCCTTTATCTCGAAGCTGATTGATAATCTTTAGTAGCTTTTCGACTTCAGAATCAGTTAAGGCTGCAGTTGGTTCATCAAGTAGTAAAATTGTTGAGTTTTTAGCAAGTGCTTTAACAATCTCAACTAGCTGTTGTTGACCAATTCCTAAGTCCTTGACCAAGGCATTTGGATTTAAGTCCAATTCATATTGCTCTAGTAATTTTCGACACTCTGCATACATCGTATGCCAGTCAACCATGAAACCTCTTTTAGGTTCTCTACCGAGAAAGATATTTTCAGCAACTGTCATTTCACCTACAAGAGCTAACTCCTGGTATATAACCGCAATTCCTGCTTTTTCAGAATCGTCTATTCCTTGGAATTTAGCTTCTTTATCGCCAATATTAATGCCTCCATCATAAGAGCCATGTGGCCATATACCTGAGATACATTTAATTAATGTCGACTTCCCTGCCCCATTCTCTCCACACAAAGCATGAACTTCACCTTTATTCAGGGAAAAGCTTAAGTTGCTGAGGGCCAATACACCAGGGAAGCGCTTGGTTAAATTGTGAACTGAAAGGACTTCAGTAGCCATTGAGTTTATTCCAAGCCTAGTTCTTTTTTAGTGTGGAACTTATCTTTAACAACAGTCTCTTGGATATTACTCTTATCGACTACTGTAACTTCAAGTAAAACGCTAGGAACATCAATCTTTCCATTCGCAATGCTACTTCTTGCAATTACAGGTTTTCCTTGAGCCATTTTGAAGGCAATTTCAGCTGCATTTGAGGCAATATCTTTAATGGGTTTATAAACAGTCATATGCTGTTGACCGCTAATAATTCGTTGAACTGCAATCAAGTCTGCATCTTGTCCTGTAACAATTACTTTACCAGCAATTTTTTCTTCTTTAAGAACCTGAATTGCACCGCCTGCTGTTCCGTCATTTGAGGCCAAAACTGCTTGGATATCTGTGCCATGTTTAGCAATTGCGGCATTCATTATTTTCTTTGCATTTCCTGGAGCCCAATTTGCCGCCCAGTCTTCATGAATTACTTCAACGAGACCATCTTTTATAGCTTGATTAATGACCTTATCTTGACCAGCTTTAAAGAGCTTGGCGTTATTATCCGTTGGAGCTCCATAGATTCTAACGATCTTAGACTTTTTCCCTTTTGGCAAACTATCTACTAAATACTGAGCTTGCGTCTCACCAACTTTCTCATTATCAAAAGTTATATATAAGTCCAGATCAGACTCAGTAATTAAGCGGTCGTAAGCTATTACGGGTATCCCAGCTTCGTGAGCCATAGAAACTGCTTTCGCCATTGCTTTACCATCGTGAGGGATAATAACAATTACGTCAACACCTTTCGTTATAAGTGTTTCTACATCTTTAATTTGCTGCTTATCATCACTCTTTGCTGAGGTAACTAAAATGTCAGCGCCTAGATCTTTGACTTTAGCGGAGAAAATATCTCTATCTTTCTTCCATCGAGCCTCTTGGAGAGTATCCATGGAAAAGCCAATCAATATTTTTTTATCTTTTTCTTCATTAGTATTTGGTGAGGAGGAACTAGAAAGGGTTAGACCTATAAGTAAGCTAAGTATGAGTGAGAGAACAACGAGCCCAATATTTTTCATAAAAAATAACCATTTTAACATTGATTATAACTAAGTCGTTTTACAAAAGTGCAGTTAATGCAGATTAAAATTAATAATGGCAAAAAAACTGCGTGTTTTTTGAGTCCTGGAAAATATTAGGGCCCTTATAAATGGCTGGTGATGTGCAATCAAATAACGAAACTGAGTTCAACTCAGGTAAAAACTCTTGGCTAAATAGCTTAGGAGCTAAACTTTCTGCTTACCATTTCCTGTTTATGTTGGTGTTGATTATTTCGACAGTTGCAGCCTTATTTTACATCGAAAAAAATGTTCTCCTTAGCCAAGGCCATGAACAAAGCCGCCAATTAGGTAATTGTATTGTTGCTGAGCTCGGACAAAGAGTAGCCTCTACTGAAGCCATTACAAAAAACTTAGCTCAACTTGGTGAACTTCTCGACAAAGATCCAGCTAAATTCAAAAAAGTAATTCCTGATATAATAGACTTTTCTGGGGACTCACGAATAGCAGGTGGAGGCATATGGCCAGAACCTTTCAAGTTTGACTCGAAACTGGAAAGAAGGAGTTTTTTCTGGGGACGTGAAAGTGGTGGTTCACTAAAATACTTTGATGACTACAATGATATGAATGGTCCAGGTTACCACAATGAAGAATGGTACGTTCCGGCAAGATATCTAAAAAAAGGACAGGTCTATTGGTCGAAATCGTATATGGACCCCTACTCCTACGAACCTATGGTTACTTGTACTGCACCAATGTTCAAAGATGGAAAATTTTCAGGTGTTTCTACTATCGACATCAAACTTACTGGACTGGATGAGTTTTTTAAATCTAAAGTAGCTGAATCTGGTGGTTATATCTTCGCTGTAGACCGAAATAATAAACTTCTCTCTTTTCCAAACAAAGACTCAGCCAAGCATTTTAATAAAGATGAAAACGGCAAGATATCGGAAGAGTTCATGAACATTTCTGAACTCAGTTCAAAATTCTCTAGTTTTAAGCCCATTGAGCAACTTCTAACCTCTATCAACCGGGAAGTATTCGATAAGGAAGGTGATAAGTCTGTGATTAATGACTTGTCCCAAAAGATTGCTGCTGGCAGTTATCAAATCGAAAAAGCAGAAGGTGAAATTATTGCTGCATACTTAAATGGGTATATATCAGAAAGTGAACAAAAGATTCAACTGAGTGATGATCCGATCTTAAGCCAGCAAACACTTATTTATACTTTTGTTATGCCATCTACAGGCTGGAAAGTACTTGTTGTGACTCCAATTGAACAGGTTAACGCTTTTGCAAAAGAAGTTACTTCTCAAATTATTAAATTTGTTGTTATTGTTGAACTTGTGATCCTTCTTCTGATGTTGCTCGTTACGAGTAAGCTTATCACTCAACCTTTGGCTTCCATGTCCCAAAAACTAAATGAAGTTTCTGATGATGCTCTAGAGGATATTACTCTAACTGAACAACAACGCCCTGATGAAATCGGCCATTTAGCTCATGAAATTAACAGGCGTTCAAAAGCCATTAAAGACTCAATTAATAAGCTGCAAGAAAGTAATATTGTTCTTGAAGAAAGAGTAAAAGAACGAACTGAAGAAATTCACTTAGCTCTACAACAAGTTGAAGAGGCCAAGGTTAAAGCTGAGGCTGCAAATAGTAGTAAGAGTAACTTCTTAGCCAATATGAGTCATGAAATCCGAACTCCTATGAACGCTATACTTGGATACACTGATCTACTCTACAAAGAACTCGATGACCCTAAACTTAAAAACTACATAGTAACTATTAAGAACAGTGGGCAAAGTCTCCTAACTCTAATCAATGACATTCTCGATTTATCTAAAGTCGAAGCAGGAAAAATAGAACTATCATTAAAGCCAGTGAAAATTTACGAAACCTTTAGGTGTGTGTTTGATCAATTTAAAGAAATTGCTGACAAGAAGCAAATAGACATTACGCTTGAGAAGTGTGATTCTATTCCCGAATTTCTGAATCTTGATGAACATAGAATGAGGCAAATTCTCAATAACCTAGTTGGCAATGCGGTCAAATTCACAAGAAAAGGGAAAGTTGAAATTAAAATTCTTTCTTACTCAGACAAAGGAACTTTAAAGTTTTCTGTTAAAGATGAAGGGCCTGGAATACCCAAAGATAAACAAGAGCAAATCTTCGAAAATTTTGAACAAGCTGACAACGTAGATACAGAAAGTGGCACTGGACTTGGCTTAGCTATTACTAAACGTTTAGTTGAATTAATGAATGGTAACATCTCAGTTGAAAGCTCGTTTGGGCACGGAGCAGAATTCACCATTGAACTTAATGAAGTTGAAATAGCTGAAGAGCTAATTCATGAAGAGCCTGTTGACCTAAGTGACAAACTTCGTTTTGAAAAAGCCAAAATTTTAATAGCAGATGATCTTCAAGAAAATATGGATCTCATTATTAATTACCTTGATAGCCAACCATTCGAGTTAATTACAGCAGTCAATGGAAAAGAAGCCATTGATAAATGTTTTGATGAAAAACCAGATTTAGTTCTGATGGATATGAAAATGCCTGAAATGGATGGATATAGTGCTACCCAAAAGTTAAAAGACAGTAAAAGCACAAAAGATATTCCAATCATTGCTGTAACCGCAGCTGCTATGAAAGAAAGTGAGAATGAAGTTCGAGACTTGTGTGACGGCTATCTCAAAAAGCCTGTTTCTGAATCTGAACTTCTTACTGAATTAAGTCTTTTCCTTGAAGCCCAAGTCCTAAAAGAAGGTGAAGCGGTTCATGAATCTACTAGTCCTGAGCTTGCTGAAAAACTTCTTTTGATTCTTGATAGAGAATTTGTTAATCAAATCATTTCAATTGCGGAACGTCGCGAAATAAAAGAACTTCACGATCTAAATAACAAGCTTAATCAACTGGCTGCTGAAAACCCTGCAAGCATCTTTGTAGAATGGACTAAAAAAATCAACAAGCATTTAAATAACTTCGACATGGAAAAGGTTCAGGAAGAGTTAAACAGTGTTATTGATTTAATTCGCCAAATTGAAGACTGTTCAAAAAAAGTCGCTATTTAAAGAAAGGTACTTCACTTATTTTGGGTGCTCTTGGAATAGCCTCCACACATTCATCTGCCACCCCATTTTTCAGATGGTGATATCCTAAGGCTGCTATCATCGCAGCATTATCAGTACAGTATTTTGGAGGTGTTAAAACAACTTCAACATTTTTCTTTTCAGATAAATCTAAAAGCCTTTTTCTTAGAGCCGAGTTACATGCGACTCCTCCACAAACAACAATGTGACTAGAGTTGAATTCCTTTGCAGCATCAAAAGTTTTGTGTGTAAGGACATCAACAATGGCTTCTTGATAACTAGCCAAAGTGTTTTTAATCTCTAAAGGGCTAAGCTCTTTATCTTTCACTTTATAAAGTAAAGATGTTTTCAAACCACTAAAACTAAAGTTAAAACGGTGCTCTTTCTTTCCTTTAAGAGGTCTTGGGAAGTCAATCGCTTTAACATCTCCGTCGATAGCCATTTTGTCGATTACTGGCCCACCTGGGTAAGGTAAACCCATAATTTTTGCGGCTTTATCAAATGCTTCACCTGCTGCATCATCAATTGTAGAACCTACAATTTCACACTTACCGTCTCGACTCATGACTATTATTTGAGTATGGCCACCAGACACTAGAAGAGCCGTAACTGAGGAATCCCCTTCTTTGAGAATATCCTGCCTCTCAATAAATGAAGCATAAATATGAGCTATAAGGTGATTCACTCCAACAATTGGAATATTTAGAGAAGAGGCTAATCCAGATGCAAAAGAAGTTCCAACAAGCAAAGCTGGTAAAAGCCCAGGATGGTTAGTAACTGAAATGCCATCAATATCTTTCAATTCGCAACCTGCATCTTCTAAAGCTTTATTTAAAACTATTCGAAGATTTATGAGGTGCTCTCGAGCAGCAAGCTCTGGAATGACTCCACCGTATACGGCATGCTTATCAATCTGAGAAGATATAGCATTTGATAGGACTTCATGACCGTCCCTAACAATTGATGCTGCTGTTTCATCACAGCTTGATTCTAAACCGAGTATAAGCATTCTGTTCCCGAAAGTTTTAAAATTAACGAAATCTACTCCAATTATTTCTATAGCATAATGAAATAATAAAAATAGTCACTTAAAGACTGGAATCATGTGGATTGCATTCTATTTTTTTAGGTAAACTTCTTACAACGGTTAGGGCAAATCACATTATTTAGGTACGATATTCATGTTTACTTTAAGATATTCTATTTTATTTATTTTCTTAATATCTCTTAACTCCATAGGTGAGAACAAAACCTCCCCTCATCAAATTTCTTCAAAAGATAAAAATTATAAATTCACCATGGCTGAAAATAGCCCTTACAAGAAGATGCTATTCCATAAGTTTGTGAATGAGGAAGCTGATTTTGTTCTGGTCAACTCAAAAGATAACATCCACTTTGCTCTTATTGCAGAAAAAATAGGTAAAGATCTCGAGCTAAGCCAAGAAGAGTTTCTTGACGAAGTTAAAGACGACTTCACCTTCTTAGAACCCGGAGTAAAAGTTGTCAAAGAAGTTCCTTCGGATGTCGACCGAATAACTGGACACAGAATACAGCTAACAAAAAAAAATGCAGGCGCTAACTACATTTACGATGTACGGGCAATTAACCACAATGGGATATACTATCAACTCATTACTTATTGTTGGGAAAAGAATGGATTTAAAAAGCTTAAAGAAGAAGCAGACTATTTAGCTCAGAAGTTTAAAATTCTAGACAAAGACAATGAATATTTTTCAGACAATGTTGTCGTTCTCGAAAACTACTCTTCACCACTTTCTCCATTGGAGCTTAAATTCACAGATAAGAAATACTGGTTTGAATGGGAAGACTTTGAATACGACTGCCCTGAAAGTGAATATGCAGGACACACTGCAAATAAGAATCAGAGATTTTGCATTACAACTATTTTATATGATTCCAAAAAGCACAATGACGAAGTTATCGTAAATACTTTTCTTCGAGATTTTAATATGAAATTAAGTGATGATCACTTTTCTATCGTAAAGAAAATTGACAGCAAACCTTATCGATCATGGAAACTCAAAACTAGTAGAGATTCTGACGGAGACCAATACGACTATTACTTCGACATTTACTTTACACCTAAAGCTGCCACTCTCATCTGTATGTGGGGTGAAAGTGGTTCTCTAAATATCAAACAGGCTCACCAGAGCTTATTAAAGGCTGTTACATTTAAGAAAAATAATTTCAAAGCAGTAAAGCTAAGTCCTGAGCAAAAGACAAGTCAAAGAATTCTATCAAACTCCCTAGGTTTAGTTTACTACCGGCAGGAAAAGTTTCCCAAAGCTGCTGACTGCTTTTTAAACGCTTTCAACTATGACAAAAACTATACAAAGGCAGCAACAAATTATTTTTGGAGTATAAGTCGAAATAGCAAAATTAAAGAAATTCTCGAGTTCATAGAAAAAGAGCCTCATATCCTTAAAGATCCTGAAGCTTTAGCTTGGCAAGCATTCGGATTAAAAGATACCAAAAGGTTCAAAGAAGCTATCAAAGCATATGAAAAGCTATTCAACATTAAAAACTTTGAAAGTGAAACAGACTTCGTTGATTTTGCTTCTCTTCTCTTAAACGAAGAAATGGATAAAAGACTGGATGTAGAAATTAATAAATATCTGGCCAAGGAAAAGCCTCAAACAACTTATCATAATCTGAGTAAATTACTTTTAGATTATGAAGCTCTTGAAACTGCTACACGAGTTTTAGAAAAGCTTCCAAAGAAGTTTAAAGAAACTATTGAAAGCAAAAGACATTACCTGAAATTTCATATCTCACATGGAGACTACAAAAAGGCAGATGCTTTATTCGAAAAGCTTTTGAAAGATGGGCACAGAGACAGACAAACTCTTTATACAGGCGCAAAACTTTACTATGACATTGGTTGGTACCATAAGAGTAAAACTGTTTTAACTGAACTTTTAAAAGCTTCTCCAAATGACAAAGACGCCAAAGGTCTACTAGATTCAACGCTTGGCTACTTAGGTGAAGGGAATAAAGGAAATACAACTCAACCGATTAAGCCAGTTAAACTTCCATCCAAACTTAAAGACTTAAATTCTAAAGTTAAAATTACTGAAAAGGAAACGGATGTTCACTACGAACACCTCATTACATCTTACAGTTTTAAAGATGGTAAACTCAAGAAAACTATCTATAAAAAAATAATACTTAAAACTTCTACTGGAGTTAAAAACAACTCGACATTTTACTTCAAATACAATCCTACAAGCAGTAGCATTTATGTTAACACTCTTAAAGTCACCGATCCTAAAAGCAAAAAGTCTGTTCACTCAGATCGTAATGCCTTTTACTTAAAAGATACAGATGACGATTTAGCAACTGAAGACAAAACTCTTTGTATGCCTGTATCATCTTTACAACCTGGCTGCATAGTTGAGTACGTAATCACTCAAGAGTTTGGAGCAAAATATGACGATTTCCCTTACAAAAGACAATGGTTATGCATGACGGTTCCATATGAGCTACTGGCAGTTAGTGTATCTGGAGACATTGATAAAGTTTCATACAAGTTAAAAAACTCCAAGCTTAAAGTTATAAATGAAAACAATGAACTAATCTTCAATACTGTAGAAAAGCCGGTTTATAAGTCTGAAGATAATGATGCACCAGCTGAGTATAATTATCCTCTTCTAATTTTAGGCAGCAAAACTCTGACTTGGGAAAAGGAAGTTAAAGACTATAGGAAAAAGATAAAAAGTAAGCTCGTTCCATCGGATAAATTAAAAGAACTAGTTGGCTCACTCACTAAAGATGCAAAAAGTAATGAAGATAAAGTCCAAGCTCTTATTTCTTATATCCAAAAGAATATAACTTATCAAGGGATTGAGTTTGGGTCCAGAGGAATAATTCCAGATACACCATTGAAAGTAATCAACCAAAAATATGGTGACTGTAAAGACATGGCTGTTTTACTACACCAAATGCTTAAAGTCTTGAATATAAAGTCGACTTTAACTCTTGTTTCTACAGACGATATCATCAATGAAGAAATACCAAGTCTTGATCAATTCAATCATATGATTTTATATATCGACTCATTAGATAAATTTGTTGATTGTACCGTAAAACATGCAAACCTTCTTACCATTGGCAACACCTACATGCATGGTAATAAAGCCTTACTGATCAATGATAAATCTAGTTTCAAAACCATTCCTTACTTTGAAGTCAAAGGAAAATCCATACAAGTAAACAGTAAGCTTTCACTGTTAGAGAATGACTTAATCCAAGTTAAAGAAAATGTAACTTTAAAAGGTTACTACGCATACTTCCTGAGAAACAACCTCATTGGAACGGATCAAAAAGATAGAAGTGATAAAATTAAGGATTGGATTAACTACTATCCAGAAATGAATGATTTCACTGCAGAAATCATCAATTTAGATGACTACATGAAAAACCTTGAGTTCAAACTCAGTTACAAGATCAAAAGAGCAATCAAAAAGCTAGGCAAGGAAAAAGTCTTTAATCTAGAAGCACCTTGGCTACACTTTTACATAAACCCTGACAAAGTCGAAAATAGAAAGAACTCTATTCTCTTCTACTACGACTTCTCATTTGCTTCACATGTAGAGCTTGATACAAAAGGCTTTGCTGACATAAAAGTAAATATTCCAAACTTTAAGAAGACTTCAAAGTTTTTTGAAGGAAGTATTAATACAATAGTTTCAAAAAATACAATGCTAATCAAAAGTGAATGTAGTAGAACTAAAGGAGTCTATCCGGCTCAAGATTATGCATCATATTACGAAACGGCAAAAAGCTTTATTGATAAAGCTGTAATGCATATCAAACTAGTCCCAGTAACCAAGTAACTCTCCTACTTTAAAACGGGAGTCTGTAGGCAATGGATCAACAAACTTGAAGCCTTTTTCAGGAAAGAGAAG
>Ga0075480_10002528_pt1 | contig 11775 bp, 12 predicted proteins | sample DEB08_DNA_7_FD_81590 | JGI IMG/M metagenome (GOLD analysis project Ga0075480, IMG submission 81590) | Aqueous microbial communities from the Delaware River and Bay under freshwater to marine salinity gradient to study organic matter... | ecosystem: Environmental > Aquatic > Marine > Coastal ... | reverse complement strand
TGAATGGGTCAATGTGTGTTTGTTTCAAACCAAGATGATAATGTTACCACTACGCGAACCATTCATAATATTAATACAAATTCTAATGTATCTGTAGTTAAATTATGATTCTGAATACTTTGTATATTTTAGAAAATGATATAGAAATTTTTTTCTATTTATATTTACACATACCATTATGTCTTCCAATAATAATGTTGAGAGAGAAATGTTTGTTACTAAACGAAATGGAGACCGTAAAGTAGTTGAATTTGATAAAATTCTTCGTAGAATTAAAATTCTTGGCAAGGAAGCTGGACTTACTATCAATTACACTTCCCTTGCTATGAAAGTTATCGATCAACTTTATGACGGTATTTCCACTACACAAATTGACGAACTCAGCGCAGAACAATGTGCTTCTCTTTCATCCACGCATCCTGATTATAATATCTTAGCTGGACGTATTGTCGTATCCAATCATCAGAAGAACACAGATTCTGCTTTCACCGATGTAGTTGCTAAACTCTATAAATTCAAGGATAAAAACGGACTTCACACACCACTTATTTCTGAAAATGTTTATCAACTCACTCTTACACACGGTAATCTTCTTAATGATATGTGCGTTCATTCACGCGATAATCTCATTGATTATTTTGGTTTTAAAACATTGGAACGCGCATATCTTATGAAGGTCAATGGTAAAATTGTTGAACGCCCACAGCATATGTGGTTACGCACCTCTATCGGCATTCACGGCAATGATCTTGTATCCATCCGAGAAACTTACGACCTTATGTCACAAAAATATTTCACCCACGCGACACCCACACTTTTCAATGCCGGAACACCCAGACCTCAACTCAGTTCTTGCTTCTTACAAGCTATGGAATCCGATAGTATTGATGGTATTTATAACACCCTTAAAGATTGCGCTCTCATTTCTAAGTGGGCAGGTGGTATTGGATTACACGTTCATAACGTGAGAGCATCCGGTAGTCATATTAGGGGCACCAACGGCAGTTCCAATGGACTTGTTCCTATGCTTCGCGTTTTCAATAACACCGCCAAATACGTTGATCAGTGTCTAGACAAAGAAACTATCATATATACTACTGAGGGACCTAAACAAATACAAGAATGTTCTTCACAAGAAACATCTATTTTCAATGTTAATGGTGATACCGAAACTATATCTCAGGTTTTAGAACACGATTATTCTGGTCCTTTACTCGACATTCAAATAACACATTCATTGTTTAATATGAAGGTTACGCCACAACATCCTATATATGTTCTCAGGGGACAACAAAAAGGTGTTAACTATAGTGTTATACGAAATCGCATTGATAAAGGCATCATTCAATGTCAATGGATAGACGCTGGTGAATTGACTACCGACGACATGGTCGTTTATTCTATTCCTAAATATGAAAAAGACTTCTCTATTATTTCCAACGATGATTGTTATATGTATGGACTTATACTTGGTGATGGTTCTATTGATACAGATAAAGAAACCGGATATATCAGTATTCATACTCACAATAAATCACACATCGGCGATTGGGTTAAGCAATATTTAGATTCCAAATTTGTTTCATATAATATTAATGTTAACAATAATACTACTAGAATTCGTTGGAACCGTAGCACTATGTTACCATTCACATACGGTGATTTCTATGATAAACTTAAACAAAAACATATTTCATCTAAATGGTTAAATCTTCCTATCAATAAAAGTAAATATATTCTAAAAGGACTTATTGATACGGATGGTTGTAAATCTAACAATGAACTTGTTTTTGATACTACATCGCATAATTTACTCGAATCGGCACGATTTATTTGTTTGAAAATGGGCATTCTTACCAGTGGTTATATTCGGGATCGCATTGGTGAAAATCATACTACAAATTCTGGTAACTATATTGAAAATAAGAAAATTTCTTATTGCCTTCGCATTCCAAAGACTCAGGATATATGTAATTTATTAAATCTTGAATATAATGATACACATTTCTTCAAATTTTTCAGACATAAAAATCTTCTCTTTAGTCGAATCCAGAATATTTCTCAAACAAACTATACCGGTGTATTATATGACCTACAGATGAAAGAGGAACATAATTACCTCATTCATAATGGCATTGTACATAATGGAGGAGGTCGCAGAAATGGTAGTTTCGCTATTTATTTGGAACCTTGGCACGCCGACATCGAAATGTTCTTACAAATGCGTAAGAATACCGGAGATGAAGAGTTAAAAGCACGCGACCTTTTCTATGCTGTATGGGTTCCTGACCTCTTCATGGAACGCGTTAAAACCGATGGCGATTGGACTCTGATGTGCCCAGATGAATGCCCAGGATTAGCCGATGTTTATGGTGACCAATTCAAGGAACTCTACACAAAATACGAGTCCGAAGGTAAGGGACGCAGAACTGTAAAAGCACGTGACATTTGGTATCAGGTTCTTGACGCACAAATGGAAACAGGAACACCTTATATTCTTTATAAAGATGCTTGTAATGAGAAGTCCAATCAAAAAAATCTGGGAACCATCAAATCCAGTAACTTATGTACTGAAATCGTTGAGTATTCCGATAAGGACGAAACCGCCGTATGTAACCTTGCCAGTATTGCATTACCCACTTTTATGAAAGACGGCGCAATGGACTACGAGAAACTACACGAAGTTTCCAAGGTTGTTACCGGTAATCTCAATCGCGTCATCGACGTTAATTATTATCCCATTGAAAAAACACGCAGAAGTAATATGCGCCACCGACCCGTCGGTATCGGCGTTCAAGGACTCGCCGATGTTTTTATGATGATGGATGTTGCTTTCGATAGTGATGAAGCAGCTAAAACTAATCGCGATATATTCGAAACTATTTATCACGCCGCTCTCGAAAAATCTTGCGAATTAGCTAAAACAGAGGGTAAATACGAAACATTCGATGGTTCGCCTGCCAGCAAAGGCATCCTCCAGTTCGATATGTGGAACGTGCTACCAGGCAATGAACGTTATGATTGGGACACATTGAAGTCTAAGATACAAAAACAAGGTCTCCGTAATTCCCTTCTTCTTGCTCCTATGCCTACTGCTTCCACATCTCAAATCCTTGGTTATAATGAATGCATTGAACCATTTACCAGTAATATTTATAATAGACGAACTATTGCTGGAGAATTTATGCTTACCAATAAATATCTTATGAAAGATCTACTTGACCTTGGACTTTGGAACGAACAGGTTAAGAATAATATTATTGCCAATAACGGCAGCATACAACAAATCGAAGGTCTTTCACAACATATCAAAGATAAATATAAAACCGTTTGGGAAATCTCTATGAAAAAACTTATTGATATGAGTGCTTCGCGAGGCGCATTTATTTGTCAAAGTCAGAGTCTCAATCTATGGCTTGAAGACCCCAATTATAATAATCTTACATCGATGCACTTTTATTCCTGGTCCAAAGGATTAAAAACTGGCATTTATTATATGCGCCGTCGCGCTAGACATCAAGCTCAACAATTTACTATTGAACCTGAAAAAAAATCTTCTCCTATGGAAGAGGAAAGTTGTGAAATGTGTGGTTCATAATCGTATTATTCTCACATATAACTTTCATAAAAACAATCATATAAAAACATATTTATACGATTGATTACATATGAATTTTGACGCTGTTGTTTCTACTAAACCCAACGATTTATGCTTTATTATGAATTATTTTGGTAGTGATAAAGGCCATCCTGAAAATGATTGTAACCATACTTATACCCGAATTTATAATGAAATCTTCAAAAAAACTCGTGACAAACCCATTCGCCTTTTTGAACTTGGACTCGGCACCAATAATACCGATGTTCCTTCCAATATGGGCGTCAACGGTAAACCCGGCGCTTCTTTAAGAGGATGGCGTCAATATTTCCCTAACGCAACCATTTTCGGCGCCGACATCGACAAACGCATTTTATTTCAAGAAGATCGCATTCAAACATTCTATTGTGATCAAAACAATCCCGATGCTATCCGCGCATTATGGAATAATATTGAACTTCACGATAATTTTGATATCATTATTGAAGACGGACTCCATATTTTCGATTCCAACGTTTGTTTCTTTGAACATAGTTGGCATAAACTTAATATTGGAGGTATTTTCATTATTGAAGATATTATGTATTACACCCACCCACAATGGACACATAAGATTAAAGAATGGTCTTCCAAATATGAAAACTATTCTTTCCGCCTCTGTATATTACCATTTGAACGAAACCCACACGATAACACTATTCTTATTGTTCAAAGAAGATATTAACTATACATATATATAGAGATACTTATATATATCTATATATGCCTGTTATTAAGATTATTTTACTTGGTGATACTTCTGTTGGTAAGACTTCATTCGTTTCTAAGTATTTGAAACACGATATTCCAGTTACTCATAAGTCCACTATTGGTGCCGCTATGAACTCCAAAAAAATAGATCTTTATAATACGTCTGTTGACCTCCATATTTGGGATACTGCCGGACAAGAACGTTATAGTTCACTTACTTCTCTATACTATAGAAGTTCTAATATTGCTATTATCATGTACGATATTACCAATCCAGACTCTTTTATTAAAGCACAAGATTATTATTATGATCTTATTAGTAAAGGACCCGAGAATATTGTTATTGGACTTGTTGGTAATAAATCCGACATCGCCATTCAAGATCCACTACGCCGAACTATTCCTTTTTCTGTCGGTAAAGACTGGGCTGATACACATAATATTTTATTCGCTGAAACCAACGTATTTAATGATAATGACGCCAAATGTGTTTTCGGGACTTTAATCGAACAACTTCCTAATGATGTTATATTTTCTATAAAAGATGAAGACGACTCACTCCTAGATAACTTCATGGAAAATGCTGAAAGATATAATTTATATACCTATAAATCAAATAAATTTAACGATTGTTGTATTATTTCTTAATTTTTTTCATTTGAATTCTTTTTTAAAGCGCAAGACGGATATAAAGAATTATTTGATGATAATAGAAAAGATAAAAAATTTTATAGTAAAAGCGAAAGCAATAAAGATGTGGTTTTGCGGGGAAAAGAATTTATGGAAGAAATATTTGAAGAAGTTAAAAAACTGCCCGTAGATGATACTACTGCTACAATTGTTGTATCTACTCATTCTGGTTTTCTATATGCTATTCTTCACGGTGTATTTTCACCACAAATAGAAACTAAAAATAATATCGAGTCTATTAGTGTTGAAGATGATGAGAATAAACGAAAATTTTTCGCTTGGTTTCACGAAGGGGAAGGTAGAGATTTTTATTTTTTAATATAATTCACGAACATGTCTGTTAACTATCATCATGTCAACATCACTCAATTCGTTATCTTGGTAAGAACCTCCGCGAACATTATCTATTCCATACTTAGCCATAGTCTGTAATACCATATCCTCATATTCCCATTCGTCTTTATCTGGGTAAGATTCTTCTATATAATAAGGTCGGTTCAATATTGTCCAAAGTGTCCCTAGTTCGCGGATCATCTTTTGTAAAACCACATTTCCATCAGTTTCATTCGATAGAACAACTATATACTTATTATTGGTCTGTCTTATCACGTAAATAGGAATTTTTTAAGAATGTGTGTGAGTATATGTCTTTACTACACAAAAATGCTTTATTCAATTTTTATGGTAAACTATTATTATAACACATCATATGTGTGTTATAATAGTCAACGCATACATCTAATATTCCAATAATAATTGCTTTTCAAGTGTACGAGAACCCCGAAATTTTAATATATCCATACATTTATTAGTAGTTGGAAATTCGTCATACCCATATATATCCTGTAATATGAGCCATTCGAACATACCTCCCATATAAACATAAACGTGTTTTACACCCAACCCTATTAATTGCTCTTGTTTCTTCAATACGCTTTCGTCGCTACAATTGCTTCCATATATAATAACCGGTATATCAGGCGCACGATAATTCGATATTTGCTCGTTTATTGCCGCTTCTTCTTTATCACACGCCAATGTCCCACGGATAAGCACATCTTGATTATTGACGGAAAGAGTGTTTATTATAATAAAGTCACGGGTATTTGATATTGCGTATTTTACATCTTCGAACCCTATATATTTTGTTTTGGTTTCTTTATTTCCAGATAGAAATGAGAACATTTATTTGTTATAACTATTATCTATCTGTTTTTAATCTTTATGTAATTGTATATCATAACAATTAAAAATATCATCTAAAAAAACATAAAGTTTTTATTGTATAGTATAATAGATATTCGATACTATGACTTCGAAATTACCTTTTTACTTATGTAAACGCGATTTTATAGTTGAATCTACCGAGATTACACTGATCCATAATTTTTTTACAGGTGCCAAACGCATTTATGTGAATAACGCACTTGAAAAAGTCATTTCTCCGCATTTCTTTGAATGTATGAACAAACACTCTTTGAATATTAACGGGAATTGTTATGAATTAGTTGTAAAACCTCGATGGTTCGGTCCTTTCGATTATGAAATCAATAGTAAAGAATACGGAACCGGACTTTTGGACGAAGCCCTTTTATAAAAATTGAAAACTTTAATATATTTTTATTATTATTATATAATCCCCCTTTGTTAAAATGATGAATTTAAACGATTTCAGTAGATTTGTAGGGAAAATCGGGTCATTTATATATAATAACGAACATATTCGAATCCGTGTGAATAAAGTTGAAATGATCGGTGGTAATCTATGGCTCAGTTATACCTTTATGAGTCACCAACATTTATCTCCTAAGTTATACGGATACCATTTAAACCAAGCGAATTGTTGCTTGGATAATACATATAGAGGTTGGTTTTCCGAAGAAATACGAAATACGCTTCAATTCGTTTCTAATCCATAAGGGTATTTATTGAGTGTTACGCGATATATGTATGTATCAATATATTAGTATATTGGATTTACTAATATATTTTTTTTAATTTAATTTTGTTTCTGTTGTTGTCTTTTTTGCTTACGTTGTTCATATGCTTTGCGTCCTCCGTAAGCGAACTTGCGTCTGGATTTGTTATGGGTTTGCTGCTTACGCTTTAATGTTTTTGATTTTTGTCTTTGATAAGTTTGTGAATCCCTGTCCCTGTTACCACCATCAACCTTTTCGTGTGCTCCCCCTATAGCTACAGGCCCAGTCGTGAGACGAGTGAACGGGTCAATGTTGGAGTTCAGGTAGCGGTTGGCGAAGAGATTCTCACTTGAGTTTGAGGAAGAGAGATTCTGTACAAGTCTTCCCTCTCTCCTGTCTATCTTTTCGCCTTCACTTTCTGATGAGGATGATGATGATGATGAACCCCCATCCTGTTTTTCTTTTTCATCTCCTGCCACTCCATCTCCTGTTGATGGTGGTGCAACTCCTGTTGATGGTGTGCCGTATGGGACGGTGAGGTCGGGAGCTGAGGGTCTTACTTCGGGAGCTGAGGGTCTTACTTGTTGAAGAAGGGTTGTTTTATCAAGTTCAAAAATCTGCGTACCGTAAACATTTAAAAAATTCTTTTTATAAAACTCTATCTTATTATCATTCGCATTTTTTTTCTCAGCTTCTACCAAATTGACCAATTTGCCCAATTCTTCTACCAATTTATTACTAATATCCTTTTTAGAAGTGTTCTCCTTCTCACAAACAGCCAATAAATTACATAATTCATTTATATTGATATCTATACTGACCTCATTTTCATTTGTTTTGTTTTTTTGATTATCTAACTCTTCTAACATTTCCATCACAATTGTGTATCCACTTTCGATGAATTTATTTTTATTAACGCGGGGTCCATATTTATAATTGTCGTCTTTTAATTCCATTCCCTTTTCGGGTGTACTTTCATCATCGAGTTTATTAACCTTAAAAGTCCCCCATCCTATCCAATCTTTTTTGGTGTAGGTCATTGGTCTTCCAAAAAGCTTTCCCATTTCCGAATATTGTTTTGTTTCTTGTTTTTTCATTAAATTATTCTCTGTATTATTAAGGAAGGTATTAAGACTACCTTGGTTTTCAACATTTTCACCCTCACCACTAACAAAACGTTTGTCATTTTTTATTAATGCAATAATAAAATTTAACAGTGTCAAATAATTCAAGAATGTTTCTTTCATTTTTTCCGTAATACTAATAGTGGAGTTATCTTTTTTTTTTACAGATAAAACATATTCGGGGTTTTTTTGACCAATCTTCTCTCTATCAACTTTAACAACATTACCTTCGCTAATATACTTTGAATTATGCAATTTTAATACCCCAAATGTGTTAATTCCTAATTCAAAAAAATCGTGATCAAAGTTTGTTCCGCCGGTGGATGTATAACTATGACCACTTTTAATGTGACCTAGAATAGTTTCTAATATTTCTTTTAAACGAGTATTTTTTTCACCGCCTTGATCTAATTTATTTATACCGGCCATAGACTTCCCGAGTGGGCCACGATATTGTAAAGCTGTCCACGTTTGTTCACTAATAATTAGTTTTATTTCATCAAGCCGAATTAGTGCGTTATCTGCAGTAACATTCGAAACACCTTTGTGTTGTGTAAATACCTTTTGTATTTCTTTAAATTTATCAATATCATTAAAATTTGTTGTTATTGTGAGAGTTTTGTCACCTTGATTGAATTTTGCGTCTGTTACTTCAACTATATTATCTTGAGGTATACTCTTATCAACAAAACTCTCAATAATTTTATCAAATCCATTTAAAAAATCATCAGAAGCAGAAGCACCCCCAACTACGGGTTCTTTTTTTTCATCATCATTATTATTATTCTTATAATCAGACATTACGAATTAATATATATTAGTCATATAAAAAAAGATGCCCGATTTCCAGTAAATCACACGAAATACGAATCATAATTGGGTCGCGGTCCATACGAGAAATCCAGAATTCATAAGTACCTTTATATATCCTAAATCCAATACAAAATTCAATACCCACTTTTTCAAAGACAAATGGTTCGCTATATCGTAAAGGTTTCAAAGTAAATTTATCTAAAATTACCATCATATGAAAATAACTACGAGGTTTCGTATCTTCACTAAAATGAACCACTCCCACAAGTTCGTTTTTACCAAATTCAATAAACGGCGTTGAACCCTTCATATGTTGAAATTCGTGCACTCCACACGTTTCTTTATATGTTTGGACGATTTTTAACTGAGGATTTTTATCTGGTTCTCTAAATATTTCACCAATTTCCAAAGGCGCCCATTTATAAATGAACATTTCGCGGTCCAATCCATCGGGGTCCGGAACAGGAACCCAATTTTTTTCACACCAAGTATCTGTGGGAGGTTCAATAATTTGCGAATTGGAATAATTTTTGGTTTCATAATTATAATCCCCAATTATCATACGATTTCCATTCGTATTATGATAACCTACCGTAGTGGCGATGTATTTCAAACACCCGATGTGTTCGTAAAGGCGAATATCTTCGATGCCTCGCGAATAAAGGTCGTATTTCGGGAGTTTAATGGTTTCTGTCATTTCGTCATAGTTGGATGGAACCAAAACGCCCGAAGCATCGTATGTAAGTTCGGAAGCAATGTTTTTTGTCCGTATTATATTCGTCCCGTCGTAAAACATATATCCCCCATTATCGTAATACCAGTAGTTGACATAGCGGGTATTCAAAATATGTGTACCTCGGTAATATAAATATGCCGCCGAACCGGGATTATAACCATCAATCTGTGGATACTTATATAAGCATTTTTTTATACCGTTCAAAGAAGACAAGTTCATAGTATAGTAGGAAGGCGAAATAGCCCTTATAATGGAGTCATCATGGTCGGCTTTATAATAATCGGGGTGCCAATCGCTATTCATTTCCAACCACGCCCAGAAATTGACCTCCCAAACGAGTTTCTTATAGGTTTGTATAAACTTCGGGTATTCAGACGTGGTAATATAGTGAAATTTACGAATGGATTCGGCATCACCCAAGAAAAATCCTCCACAGAAACGCCAATGTATACAATCCGTTACGTGTCCGTAGTGAATATTATTATATTGGGTCCAGCAACCAGGAATAATAAAACAAGATGGTTTCCAAGTATGGTGTTCTATGTCTTTTAGAAATCGTAACGATGTTCCTTTATCTTTAAATACGTGGGTAAGGTTGAAATCAACCCAGGCAAAATGCGTTGTGTTCCAGGGATTCTCCTGGATGGTGTGATTCATAAATTCGGATTTGGAATTAATCACGTACATATAATTAGGAATATCTTTCGTTGCATTGCGTATATCAGGTAATTGGAAGTCGTGTTCTTGTGTTTCTTTATAAAACCATAAATCGGTAATATTGAGAACCTTCATAATACGGAGATTTTCGTATGTATTGCAAATAGGACGAATGCGCGGTTCTAAGGTGGGACATACATATAGACAAATATGAATACCCGTATCAAGAAGTTCTCGAAAACGTTCAATGCGCCAATCTATTGTTTTATTAGTATCATAATCGGTATTATAAATATGGAAAAAACTGGAAACAAAAGTGACGTTCATTTTAATATACATTACAAAAACCATTTATATTATTAAACGCGGAATTATAAAAATTGAAGTCAAACTAACACTTTCTTATGAGATAAAAATCTCTCATAATGTCTTCAACAATTACTCGCGTTCTCGTCTTTGATACAGAAACAAATGGTTTGTTACCGAAACGTGACCCAGCGACGAAACTTCCTATCATTAATGAGTATCCTTATATTCTACAATTGAGTTTTATAGTGTATAATGTGAAAACGCACGCAATTGAACAAACGTTTAATAATTACATTAAAGTGAACAATGATGTTGTAATCAACGATAAAATTACGGAAATTACCGGAATAACAAAAGACACGTGTGACAAAAAGGGAATTCCGATAGTAAACGCATTGTATGAGTTTTACCACGCTTATATGTCTTGTGATCGAGTTATAGCACATAATCTGAATTTCGATAAAAATATGATAGAATTGGAAATATTGAGAAATTATGAATGTTTACGCACTATTCCAGACAGCCCTTTCCTATTTAATGATATGTTTAATAGTGTAAATAACGTAGATACATATTGTACGATGCAGAAGACTCGTAAATTTTGTAATATTACAATAAATGGGAAATATGGTCCTTATACTAAGGCACCACGTATGTGCGAACTACACGATAAACTATTCAATTTCGTTCCTGAAAATCTACACGACGCGATGGTTGATACTATGACGTGTTTGAAATGTTATTTGAAATTTGAGCACGATATAACGATGGAACCTGTGGTGGATGATTACTTGAAGTCAGGTATAAAATATGATACCAGTATTTAATAAACAACATATTTTAATTATATTTACTCTGTAATACCAGATTTACAACTTATTTTTTCTATTACTTTATTTATTGCCGTCTCACGCGGAGCGTTGGGTATTAAATTTCTTTGTATTAATAAACATTTCTGTGAAAAATTGGATTCTATATCCTGATATTCTTCCTGGTTCTCATTTTTTTCATTGGAAAGACATTCAAAACCCTTTCTAGATACTTCTTGAATTCCTTGTTTGAGTGTATTTTGAGAACCTTCTTTGTCCCATTCATTATTTTCTTTGATATAGAGTGTTTTTCGTTTTTTATCGGTGCAATGAATGGGTCTTTTATAGGTACCTAATTCTTGTAGGTTCT
>Ga0075480_10002527_pt1 | contig 11776 bp, 8 predicted proteins | sample DEB08_DNA_7_FD_81590 | JGI IMG/M metagenome (GOLD analysis project Ga0075480, IMG submission 81590) | Aqueous microbial communities from the Delaware River and Bay under freshwater to marine salinity gradient to study organic matter... | ecosystem: Environmental > Aquatic > Marine > Coastal ... | reverse complement strand
TTGGCGACCTGCTGTTGGTTGGACTTGTTGTATTGGACTTGCGAGTCAGTACATTCTTATCCCGATGGCAAATTTTGCGCTTGCTCTTGCCGATTCTACCATTGAAATCCCTGTTTTAGACATGGCTACTATGATGCCAGTACTGATGGGTATGCTTGGTTTAGGTGCAATGAGAACTGTAGAGAAGACTAAAAAAGTACAGAGGGATAGATAATGCCAGTTAATAGAGCAGGTAATCCTAACGAAACTCAAGCAGAAAGAATAGCAAGACTTCGTAGAGAAGAGTGGGAAAGACAGCAACGTGAACTAGAACTTGAACGTCAAGCAGAACTTGAGCGTAAAATACAAGCACATCAAGACCGTTTAGATTTAGAAGAAGAAAGATTAGCAGAACTCGAAAGTATACAGCCAGACCCTGATTTATTTTGGGGAGACGCAAAATTTAACTTTGATAGTTTTGGACCTAACAGTATAGATGATACTTATTCTACGGGAGGGGCGGCACGACCTCCTCATAGTTGGGATTATGAAACAGACACACCTGCTATAAGATATTGGGATTATTATGGTGAGCCTTCTTTAGCAGATATAGAAAAATTTAAAAAAGAGTTTGATATACTGTTAGCTTCTGATAAATGGACACCCAATGAAAGAAAACAAATAGAAGAAAAGTGGGAGTCTTTTTTAGCAGGGGATATAGACCCGTGGTCTTTGGAAGTTCAAGGGATGTATGCTAATTTTAATATAAGCCAACGAGAAGAGTGGGAAAATGAGTTAGAAGAATACGGTGTTGAGAATTATGCTCCCCGTGCTACTACCCTTGCAGAAGCAAAAGAACACGCTGATGAAGTGTACATGGAAGTTTTGCAGAATGCTTATGATGAAAATCCAACAGACGAACTAGCACAAGCTATTGAACAAGGTCCTCTTGATTTTGACAAGGCTGAAGATGTAGAACTATACAACAGTCTTTCTGAAGATAATATACAAAGACAAGCCTTTGACGCACAAGGCGCAGTCGTAGAAAATTTTCTAAACCTAGCTGAGGGAGATGCTTTTGATTCTGAAAGTTTAGAGCAGGGTCAAACTTTTGGTTGGGGTTGGGGCAACAAAGCAGGAACAACCTTGTTAAACACAGGTACTATTTTAGGTGCGCCTGATGTTACTAGAGATAATGTTACTTTTGGTGAGTTCGGCACACACGGTAGTTATTCTTATGACGATGCTCCTGAGCCTAATGATTTTCAAAAAGCAATGAATGTTACTTTTGATGTACTTAGTGTAATATATCCTGCTCTTGCTCCTGTTTTTCAAGGTATTAAAACCACATTAAATACGGGAGATATTTTTGAAGGTCTTGAAACGGCAGGTAAAGTGTATGTTGGTGGCGAAGTAGTTAAAGGAATAACTGAAGGACTAAACACCAAATTAGCAGAGTCAAACATTGAAATACCTACAGGAGAAGTAGACCCATCAACAGGAGTGGCTAAGACAACAACTCTTGGTGAGGCTTATAATAACTTACCAGAGTCAGTTAGAAACATAACATCAGATACTCTAAGCGGTGTTATTTCAGGAAAAGACCCCGAAGAAGCTCTTATAGGTTCTATCAAAGGAGAGGTAGCTAGTATTGCTGTAGATGATGTGGTTGAAGGTCTTGAGATAGATAAAGATAAACTTGGTGCTGACCTTAAAGAATCTTTAGGTATTGACCCTGACTATGAACTTCCTGAGTGGGGACAAAACATTGTAGACGATACAGTAAATGCTTGGGTTAAAGGTGACTCTGCTGAGGATGCTTTAACTTCTTCTGCTGAAAGTGAACTTAAAGATTACGTAGGTGATGTAGTTGAAGATGGTTTAAAAGCAGGGGCAGACTATGTTGCCGATTTACTTCCAGACACAGATATTAATATTGACATTGATACTCCTGAGCCTATTGAAGCAATAGGTGATGCTATTGTAGCGGGTGGTAAAGTTGTTGGTGATGTAGCAGGAGAGATTCTTGAACCTGTAGAAACTTTAGTAGAAGCAGGTGCTGATGCTGTTGAACCCTTAGTTGATTTAGCAGATGAAGGTCTTGACTACGTTGGAGAAGAATACGTTGACCCTACTTTACAAGCAATAGATGAATCACTACCTCACGGAGAAACACCAGAAGGACCTGACATAGAAGGACCTGATGGACCAGATTTACCTGATTTAGATTTAGATTTAAATTTACAATTTGGTAGAAGAAAGAAATCACAAATAGCAAGTTTGTTTGATAAAGAATTAACTAGTCAAATATATCAAACTCCTATTGAACAATATAAACCCGCATTCGATGAAGACCAAATACAGGGAATGTTACAACAGAGATATAGAGGATAAGCAATGACTTATTTAGATTTAGTAAATAGTGTACTTCGCAGAATGCGAGAAAACGAAGTAAGCAGTGTTGATAGTAATGCTTATTCAAAACTAATTGGAGAGTTTGTCAACGACAGTAAAACCTATGTTGAAAATGCTTGGGACTGGTCAGCCCTTCGTAAAACAATTACTGTTACTACTGTTGACGATGTAATCAGCTACGAGTTGACAGGTACTAATAATTCCTTCAGCGTCCTTGATGTTATTAACGACACATCTAATGTGTTCATGCGTAACCAAAGTTCTACTTGGATGAACAACGCATACTTAGTAGCTGACCCTGTTAAAGGTTCTCCTGATTTCTTTTCATATAACGGTGTAAGTGACACAGGTGAAAGTATTGTAGACTTATATCCTAAGCCTGACAAGGCGTACACGTTACGGTTTAACATTGTAGATAGACCAGACAGAATGACTTCAGATACTGAGAGACTGCTAGTACCTAGTGCTCCTGTCATACAGTTTGCTACTGCATTTGCATCAAGAGAGCGTGGAGAACAAGGTGGAACTTCTTCAGCAGAACTTTCAAGTGTAGCACAAACAACACTGGCTGACGCTATTGCTATGGATGCGTCACGTTTCCCACATGAAACTATCTGGACGGACTGCTAATGGCACAACAACTTCAGAACATAACCGTCAGAGCCCCAGGATTTGCGGGTATAAACACGCAAGATTCACCCATAGGGTTAGACACCTCTTTTGCTAGAGAGGCTGACAACTGCATTATAGACCAATTTGGGCGTGTTGGTGCACGTAACGGTACTGTTAATTTTGTATTGCAGACAGCTACATATACTGGGGACGGAACTGGAACAGACTTTGCCTATCCTTCGCACATTGCTTCTGCTTCTGATTTAACTGTAACAGTTGACGGTGAAGCGACCACAGACTTTACTGTAAGTGCTACAGGAAACACAGGTAACGTAGTGTTTACTACCGCACCTGCCAACGATGCTGTTATTGTAATAACTACTGCTGTAAAAAATACTGACTTTGTTTTTGAAGCTACAGACAAGGACGGCAACCTTTCTGTTGTTACTTCTGATTCTAATGGTTTATACAAAATAGATACAGGGTATGACAAGCAAGGCACTATTCAAGGTGGTAACTGGAAGGCTGTAAACTTTAACGACAAAACATATTTGTTTAAAAGAGGTCAAGACCCTTTAGAGTATGACATATCAACAGGGACGTTTACTCCAATGCAAACTACAGGTGTCCCTAAGGCTAACGAGGCTATAGCTGCTTATGGACGCTTATGGGCTGTAGACACTGACGATAACAATACAGTAGTATACTGGTCAGATTTGTTAATCGGTACTGACTGGAACTCAGGTACAGCAGGATACGTTGACTTAACTACTGTGTTTCCTAACGGTCACGATGAAGTAGTAGCACTTGCGGCACACAATGACTTCTTGTTTATACTATGTAAGAAATCTATTATTATATACAAAGGTGCGGCTAGTCCTGCTACTATGTCTTTGCAAGATACTATTGTAGGCGTAGGATGTACCGCACGAGATTCAGTTCAGAACACAGGTACTGACGTAATCTTTTTGTCTGACACGGGTGTTCGCTCATTAGGTAGAGTAGTACAGCAAAAGTCTTTACCTATGCGTGACATCAGTAAGAATGTACGCAACGATTTAATCAACGATGTTATCGGTCATGCTAGTAACATATCATCAGTGTACTCTGCGAAGAATGCTTTTTACTTGTTGTTCCTTCCTGAGTTAAACAAGACGTACTGCTTTGATATGAGAAGTGCTTTAGAAAACGGAGCACACAGAGTTACTACTTGGTCTGGTCTTAAGATTAAAGACGGGTTTGTTCGTAGAAACGAAGACTTGTTGTTGGCTACAGACAAAGGCTTGTTTAAGTACAGCGGGTTTTTAGACAACGGTGAAGAATATAACTTAAGATACTTTACTAACCCTATGGACTTTGGTTCTCCTTCTAATTTAAAATTCTTAAAGAAGTTTAACTTGGTTGTTATCGGAGATGCTTCAGCACAGACAACACTAAACTGGGGTTACGACTACAGCAGAAACTATAACATCTCTGTATTCCAAAGTGATGTGTCACAGTCACCTGTTGCTGAATACACAGCTACTGGAGATACAGAAGTATTTGAATACGTTGAGTCAGAATACGGAATCTCTATAGACATACATACACCCACAGTAAATGCTAATGGTAGCGGTACAGTAGTTACTGTAGGTATTGAATCAATAATTAACGATGCTTCATATTCCATACAACAAATGGATATACACGCTTTAACTGGGAGACTTATCTAAATGAGCGATTATAGTGTACAAGCTAACTGGAGTGAGAAAGACGCTCTTCCTTCAGGTGATGCTAATAAAAGAGTTAGAGCGTCAGAACACGCAACGGAATATGCGGCTATTGCGTCAGCCATTGCTAGTAAAGCAGACAGTACAGATGTAACTGACAAAGCATTACAGTCCGATTTAACTGCTTTAGATACAACTGTTGACGGTATTCTTGCGAACTATGCAACAACTAACACAAGCCAAAACATAACAGCCGCTAAGTATTTTCAAGATAGCGTCTCTTTGAATCTTGGTAACTCAAGTGATTTACAGATTTACCATGATGGTTCAAACAGTTTTATTAAACAAGCGGGTACTGGAATACTAAAGTTTCAAACTGACGACTCAAGTTCTTTTGGTACTATTTTTAAGATAGAAAATACTAACACTACAAACAACCAAGCAGGGGCGTTTATTAGTTTTAATACTCCTAATACAACAACAGAGTTAAAGTTTGGAAGCACAGGGACAAACATTGGTTTAGTTTGGGGTAATAATCCTTCTCATTCTTTTGAAGAATACGGGTTACAGCTTAGACAAGGACCGTTAGTTGGCGGTCAGTCTGCTAAAATACTGATAGGTACAGGAGCACCTGAGGATAACGTAGGTGCAAGTGTTGGGTCATTGTACTTAAGAACAGACGGGGGTACAGGCTCAACCTTGTACGTTAAAGAAGCAGGTTCAACGGGCAACACTGGTTGGGTTGCGTTAGGAGGAGGAGAATAAAATGTCATCCCTTAAAACAGAAGATTATTTAGAAATAGCGGCAGACGCTACTGTTAATGAAGCTAATGTCCAACGCATTCAAGATATGCAGGGCACGGTAAAAGCAGACGCTAGGGCTTTAGCTGACGAAGCCGCAGGAATGGCTACCTTTCAACCTTATACTGTTACTTCTAGTTTAGGCGGTGCGTCTGTAGGTCCTGATGGTAGTGTTAATTTAAACGTAAGTGCTAGAGAACGAGAACTACAAGACCGTTTGTTTGGTGGCGCAGGTGGTGCTTTTGCTAGAGCAATGGAAGACCCTGCTATAGCGCAAGAAATGTTATACAACCAAATGAGAGCCATACAACAGCCAGAAGAACAGCGTCAGCGTTTGGCTTTAGAAGAGCGTATGCTTGCTCAGGGTCGCATGGGTTTAGGTTCAGCGGCATACGGTGGTGCTAATCCTGAAATGTTAGCACAAGAACAAGCCCTTCAAGAAAATATGCTTAAGGCTAACCTTGCGGCACGTACACAATCTATGGCTGAATTAGGTCAGTTTAGTGACATGGGTACAGCAATGCTTGCAAGTGCTTATACTCCACAGGCTCAAGCACTAGGCTTACTGGGCGCAGGTACAAATGTAGCACAAATAGCTGACTTAGGTAGACGAGCAGGTGCAGGTCTGTTTAGCGATATAAGTCAGAAAGGATTTGACCCATATACTGAGTTGCTTAAATTTGAGTTGGAAGCTAAAGCATTGCGTGATGAAGGTTATGCTAATCTATTTACAGGGAGTGACGACTAATGGCTATTAACAACGATTTAGTTGGGTTTTTAACAGGAATACCTTCAAAACAAGAACTAACCCAACGTCCTGCTTATACGGCAGGAGGTCAAGGTTTGTTTGACGTTATGCGTAGAAGAAACGAAAGAATGGGCGATATAGGAAATCGTCTACGCGGAGAAAAATCTCGTGCAGAAAAACAAGCTGAAGCATTAAGAGGTTTAGATTTAAGTAAACCTGAAGATTTACAAAAACTAGCTTCAGCACAAAAACAAGCAGGTGATTTAAAAGGAGCAATGACTACTTTAACTAAAGCACGAACACTAGCACAAGCACAAGCTAGAAAAGAAGCCGCGCTTAAAGTAGCTAGAGCACAGGGAAATACTGTAGTAGAAGATTATATTTTAAACGGAGGCTCTGTTGAGAAAGCTGAAGGAGTTTTGTTTAGAAGTGACCGAAGTCCTTCGTATAAAACATCTACATTAAGTCAATCAGACAGAAAGCAATATGACCTTTACTTAGAAGATATTGACGAAGACCAACTAGAAGCCTTAGGTATTGATACTCCTGTCTTCGGCAAGATAGATAAAGCTGATAAGTTAAAAATCTTTTACAACGCTGAAGACTTATATACTAACAACCCTAAACTGGGCAGACAAGCGGCACTTATGGAAGCTATACGTCAGTACGGTATAGCGCAAAACCCAGTTACTACAGGAACTGACCAAAGTGTACAACAAAGTTCAAGTAAGATGACAGGCGCACCAATTAGATAGGGTTTAAATATGGCTAGTCCTCGTATGAAACGTGCTAAAAAATCGGCACAAAAAAGAGAACAAGAAAGTAAGCAGTCTACTCCTGAATTTAAAGGTAGACCGATAACGCTTGAAGAAATACAAGCCAACGAATACTTGATGAAAAACGGTATTTTGTCGGGCGATTTGTGGGACGAAGAAACAGGTGAAATAACTAGAGTGTTTTCTAAACCAGAAGATGCTGTAACTGAAGGGCATATAATTACCCAAGAAGAAATAAACATAAACCCTTATCTACAAGAAAACGATATTAAAGCAGGTGATAGGTTTTATGACGGTGAGATTTACCGTGCTAATACAGACAATGCTTGGGTTCAGTTTAAGTATGGCTTTAGTGAAGGCAATAGCATAACAGAAAACGCAGGTATCTGGTTAGAAAGCGTGTTGCCTATTGGTGAAATAAACATAGACTTTAGTAAGAATGACTTTAGTGCTATAAGTTACGAGTCTCCTGAAGAACTCTACGGTAAAGGATATATGGAAGCATCTCCTGAAGAGCGTAGAGAAATGATTATTAGACGTAAAGAACGTCAGTTACAAGAAGAGTACGGACAGTTCTTTGACCCTAATGAAAACTCAGGGGCACGTACTGCGGGTAACATTACTAGTCAAATTGCTGACCCAACTACTGCCATTCCTTTTGTAGGTGGTTATAAAACTATGGCTCTTACAGGTGCTTCGTTGTCAGGAGGCAGTGTAGCCTTAGAACAATTTACACAGGAAGGGGAGGTTGACCCTACAGACGTAGCAATATCGTCTACTATCGGTGCTATTCTTCCACCTTCTATAACTAAGGGTGTCAACGTAGTTAAGGATAAAGGCGCAAAGAAAATTGTTGAGCGTGCACAAGCTGTTATAGACACGCACATAGCAAAAGGTGGGTCAACGCGCACTATACCTGAAGCGTTAAAAGAATCAGGCATTAATCCTGTTAAAGCAGAAGTTGCTGTTAAAAGATTAAATCAAAAGTACAACATACCTTTAAGCAAAACTCAAGCTGAAAAAGCTGTCAACAAAGCTATCACTAGAGACTCTGCTGTTTCTCGTCAGTACAGTAAAGGTATGGACAAGTATCTTGGTACTATTTCTACAAGACTAGGAAACATATCTCAACCAATTAAAAACAGATTGCGTAGATTTGAGTTTGACACCCACGCTCGTACTGCTGACTTATCTAAAAAAATTGAACCGTTTTTACGTACATTTAAAAGCGCACCTAAAGGCGTACAAGTTCAAATATCTAAGCATTTATACAACGGTAACTTTGAAGCGGCTGAAGGTTTAATGGAAAATGTTTCTCCTGAACTATCTGTTGCTTTTAAAAATAATGTTAAGCCTGTATTAGATGAACTAGGCACACAGCTACAGGAAGCAGGGCATTCATTTGAAAAACTTGCTAACTACTTTCCTCGTAATGTAAAAGACTATGACGCATTGCGTGCATCTCTTGGGCTTAAAGAGCGAGGAATACTAGACGCACAACTAGAAGCGTATGCTAGAACTAAAAACACAAGCGTGTCAAACCTTAGTGATGAAGAAGTTGCTAAAGTTGTTGACTTGGCTTTACGTGGTTATAGGAAAACAACTGATGGTGGTAAACCTCGGTTTGCTAAACAGCGTGAAATACATAAGGTAGATAACTCTAATATAGACACCTACGCTAACGCTGATGAATCGTTAGCTATGTATATACGTAACGCTATACACGACATAGAAAAAAGAAAGTTCTTTGGTCGCTCTGGTAAAACAGACGAAGCACAACAGTTTGACACTCAGGCTTCTATTGGTCAGCTTGCTAAAGATTTACTTGACGAAGGCATTGACCCACGACAACAGTTAGAACTAGAAGAGTTGTTGTCAGCTAGATTTATAGGTGGCGACCAAAGTCCTACAGCTATTGGTAAAGCAATAAGAGACTTAGGCTACATGGGTACGATTGCCAACCCCATTACCGCTATGATACAGCTAGGTGACATCGGTGTAACCGCGGCACTTAAAGGTTTCCGAAATACTATTGGTGCGATGTTTGGCACAAAAGACCTTAAGATTGTAGACTTAGGTATTGACGACCTTATTACAAAAGAACTATCATTAGGGGACAACAGGAAACTTGCTAAGGTTCTTGACAAACTAATGGGCGGTGTTGCGTTTAAAGCTATTGATAGATTAAGTAAAGAAACACTAATCAATTCTTCATTGAAGCGTGCGCGTAACTTAGTTAAGTCTCCTAAAGGCGAAGCTAAGTTACGTAGAGAAGTACAGAAAGTTATGGGAGATGACACCGATGCTTTCATTGCTGACATTAAAACAGGTGACGTTACAGAGAACATAAAGCTATGGGCGTTTAATGAACTGTCAGATGTACAACCTATATCTCTAAGTGAAATGCCAGAGGGATACCTCAATGCTAAGAACGGAAGACTGTTGTATATGCTTAAGTCATTTACTCTGAAACAGATTGACTTGGTTCGTAACAGAGTATACAACCAATGGAAGGCAGGTAATAAAGTAGAGGCAAGTAAAAATGCCGCGCTTTTAGCAGGGTACTTGACAACAGCAAACGTAGGTACTTCGTCTGTTAAAGATATGTTGCTAGGTCGTGAGGTACGTCCTGAAGATATACCCGACAGAGCATTGTGGTCTTTGCTTGGTGTGTATGGTATGAATGAATATGTATACGACAGATACATGAAGCAAGGTAGAATACTTGAAGGTGGTATAGCTTACGTAACTCCTGCCGCACCTTATGTAGAAGCACTTGTAACTTTGGGTAAAGAAACATTTGATGAAGACCCTGATTATTCCCGCGCTTTAAATGGTATACCTGTAGTAGGTCGAATACTGTATAACTGGGTAGGCGGTGGTGCTGAGAAGTTTAACGAACGTCTGGATGAGGATGACTATTAATGACAACACCTAATGGTTTTAGTAAGTACGTTGCTGAACAGTATCACAACAAAGAAACTCCTGAAGAAAAACAAAAGTTTGTTGATGACTTAGCATACACTGGTTTATCGTTTGCTCCTGTCAGTGGTGAAATAATAGCGGCTAAAGAAGCGGCAGGTTATTTTGACGAGGGCAGAATAGGAATGGGTATGTTGTCAGCCGTAGGTGCTATTCCTCTTGCAGGGGCGGCTATACGTCCTATTACTAAAGGCGCGGGTAGCTTAGTAAACAAAATAGCACAGAACACACCGACACACATCCCTCATTTTTACGAAGGCAATCCTGTAAAAAGTATGTATAACTTTGGTAAAGAGTTTGCTAAGTCTACTCCTGCCGCGGTACGTGAAAGTATAGACCCACAGGCTGTAGCCAAGCGTAGGGTTCAGGGTATATCAGACAACAAGGTTGACGATTGGATTAGCGATAAGGGACAAGACGCAGACCTAACAGCTATCTCTATTAATCGTCAGCTACCGAACACTGAAGGCAATGTTCTTGAAGAAGGTATTGTTGGTCTTAAGTTCTTAGACTCGCGTATTCCTATGGAAGATACCTCAAGATTATCTAAAGGTATTGGTGAGGGATTTAGAGAAGCAGATGAAATTCCAGAGTCTATTGTTAATAGAGCAATGAATCATTTGACTAAAGGACCGCACGTTAAAAACCCTAAAGATAAGATGGAGTTTCAAATTAAAGACCCGTCAGCCGTACAGAATGCAGGGTACAGGGAAGCCGCAGGGGTAGCACAAACAAGTGCTCCAATTAGTAGAGCACTCAACGGGGCGGCAACTGACAGTTATTTAAAAGTTTTAAACAAGAACCGTAGCGTAGCTAAGAAACCTCCTATTGAAAAGCTAGAAGGTACTGACATGGTTGAGTTTATGCAGATAGCTTCTACCTTAGATACGAGAGCGTATCAGATAATGAAGCGTGCGGGTGCGGGAAACTATCAGCCAAGCGATATGCTTAGTGTACTCTTAGCGGCTAGGGCAAAACAAGCGGCAGGTAGACCAATACAAAAATCACAACAACAAGTACTTGATACGTTCAATAAATTAGTAAACGCAAAAGCAATAAAGATGGCGCGTGTATCTGACGAAGCAGGGAATACCGTCAGTGCCCGAAACATTACAAACATAAAGAAACCTGACGGATACCTTGTTACTCAACAGTCTTATGTTTCTGGTCAGCAAGAACTAGGAGGCATGAATGCGTTTGTTGTGGTTGACCCCAAGACAGAAGATATGTATACTATGCTGAGTGACGGTCACGATATATTCGGAAAGAACCCGATAGGCGGTCACGGTCTTGTAACAACTACGCCTGTTATAAAGAACTCTTACAAGACAGGAACAAAGTGGGACAACAAACAAGTTAAAACTAGAGCAACAAAAGAAAACGTAGAGAAGGCTTTAAAGAAAACAGAAGAGATGACAGGTGTTCCTCGTAAGAAAGGAGAACGACCCGAAGCGTACACTAAAAGAGCGTTACGTACTTCTAAACCCGCGGTAACTACGGCTGACCGAAGAAGAGCATTAGCCGCCAAGAGAAAACTACAGGGTACTGCGGCAGTAGGTACTGGTATGTTAGGATATGGTACAGCTAGAGCAATGTCAGACGATGAATAAAAGGGGGCATTGCGCCCCCAGTTTACTTTAGACTATCTCACACGCGCCTCCCGTACACGCTAGTTCTTGCGAACCTGTCGTTGTGTCTTCCTTCTCGAAGTGTTCTAGGTCACTCCAATTAACATCAACTGGCATAGCCTTTAG
>Ga0075480_10002524_pt1 | contig 11782 bp, 9 predicted proteins | sample DEB08_DNA_7_FD_81590 | JGI IMG/M metagenome (GOLD analysis project Ga0075480, IMG submission 81590) | Aqueous microbial communities from the Delaware River and Bay under freshwater to marine salinity gradient to study organic matter... | ecosystem: Environmental > Aquatic > Marine > Coastal ... | reverse complement strand
CGGGGCGCGGAGTACACCTCGTTGTGCCGGCCGAGGTAGCAGGGGTCGTGGTAGGTGACCGTCGCGTCGAGCGGCTGCGTCGCCTCGAGCCGGCCGTCCGCGACCAGCTGCGCCAGCACCTCCGAGTGGTGCAGCACCGTGAAGTGCCCGTCGAAGTCCGGGTACTCGTTGCGGATCGTGTTGAAGCAGTGCGGGCACCACGCGACGATCTTCCGACGGGGATCGCCGGCCCCGACGGAGTTCAGCGTCTCGACGTTCTGCTTCGCGAGCGCCTGGAACAGGTACTCCATGCCGATGCGTCGGGCCGGGTCGCCGGTGCAGGTCTCGGCGGTGCCGAGCACCGCGAACCGCACGCCGGCGTCGTGGAGCAGCTGCGCGGTCGTGCGGGTGATGCGCTTCGAGCGGTCGTCGACCGCGCCGGCGCACCCGACCCAGAACACGTACTCGACGTCGTCCGCGAGCGGCACGCCGGGCTGCGCGACCGTGACCTCGAAGTCGAGGCCCTGCGCCCACTCGAGCCGCTTCGCCTGGCCGACGCCCCACGGGTCGCCGGAGTTCTCGAGGTTGCGCAGCATCCCCCCGGCCTCGGGCGGGAAGCTCGACTCCATCATCGCCTTGTAGCGACGGAGGTCGACGATGGTGTCGACGTGCTGGATGTCGACGGGGCACTCCTCGACGCAGGCGCCGCAGGTCGTGCAGGACCACAGCACGTCCGCGTCGATCACCGCACCGTCCTGCCCGGGCGTGTCGCCGACCAGCATCATGCCGAGGATGTCGACGCCGTCCTCGGGGCCGCGGTGGCCGTCGAGGTACGGCCCCTTCGCGAACATGTGGTCGCGCAGGTCCATGATCAGCATCTTCGGTGAGAGCGGCTTCCCCGTCGTCCAGGCCGGGCACTGCGACTGGCACCGGCCGCACTCGGTGCAGGTCATCAGGTCGAGGAACCGGTCGTAGGTCAGGTGCTCGACCTTCCCGACGCCGAGGACCGTGTCCTCGTCCATCGCCTCGAGATCGATCAGCTCGGTCGAGAGCTTCCCGAGCGCGCGCTCGCGGTCCGGGTCGCGGCTGAGCTCCTGGAACGGGATCGTCAGGATGTGCAGGTGCTTCGAGTGCAGCGTGAACAGGAGGAACGCGCCGACGATGGCGAGGTGGACGACCAGGTTCACCGCGCCGATCCACTCGAGCAGCAGCGGCTCGATGCCGACCAGCCGCTCACCGAACCATCGCGAGACGAACGCCGCCTCGGTCGGGGCGTGGCCCTCGGCGAACCGGACGCCGTGCGCGACCCAGAGGGTCCAGACGACGAGGACCTCGGCGCCGAGCACCCACCAGCCCTGCGTCAGGTTCGAGCCGGCGAACCGCGAGTCCCGCCCGAGGCGCTGCGGGGCCTGGACCGTCCGGATCGCGGCGAAGATCAGGATCCCGGTCAGCGAGAGCAGCGCGAACACGTCCTGGAGGAACCCGAGCACGTCGTAGGCGGTGACGCCGCCGACGGAGATCGCGCCGAGGAGCGGGAGCGTGAACTCGGGGCCGACGTACAGCTCGCCGGCCGCCTCGATCAGCGTGGTCTGCAGGACGAAGAACGCCCACATCACCCAGAAGTGCGCGATGCCGGGGACGGTCCACCGGAACAGGCGGCGGCCGCCGAGGATGTTGGCCAGCGACCGGCCGAGCAGCCGGCCGAGGTTCGCCCGCATGTCCCGCTCGGGGTTCGGGCGGGCCGCCCGGACCAGGGCGACGAGCGCCCGGACCCGACGGACGGCGAACCACCCGACGACGCCGATGACGGCGGTCCCCGCGACGATCCGGAACAGGTCCAGGGCGAGGTGGGCGTCCACCCGTCCCCTCCGCGTCGGCTCCGCGGGAGTCTACGAGGACCGCGGCTCCGTAGGCTCGCCCGATGCGGCGACGGACGGCTCCCGGGGACGGCGCGCGGCGGGTCCGCGCGGCCGCGGCCGTCGTCGCGGTGCTCCTCGCCGGCTGCGGGGTCGGGTCCGGGACGCTGCGCATCGCCGAGGGCGAGGACGAGCTGTCCGCGGCCGCCGCGGCGGTCGTCGCGGCGCTCGGCCTCGACGTCCCCGCGCCGACCCCCGGTCTGCGCGAGCCCTGCACCCTGGCGACGGGCGAGGCCGGACTGCGCAGCCGCGTCGACGTGCGCGCGCCCGGGACGATCGCGCCGGAGGTCCTCGAGACCGCGGCGGCGGCGCTGGTCGCCGAGGGGTTCCTCGTCGTCGACCCCGGCATCCCCGACACGCTGCTCGGGCAGCGCGACGGGCTCTCGATCTCGCTGGCGGAGGACGCCGGGACGCTCGAGCTGGACGGGCTGACCGGGTGCCGGCCGCGGTGAGGACGCGCGCGGTCGCGGTGGCCGTCGCGGTCCTGCTCGCGGCCTGCGCGCCGGGGCCCGGGCGGACGCCGGCGCCTCGAGCGGAGCCAGCACCGGCCCCGGCGCCGGTCGTCGTGCCGGCGCTCGGCACGGCGGCGGACGACCTCCCGGCGGCTGCGGTCCGACTGGTCCGCTCCGACGGCGGCGAGGTCCCCGTCGCGGTCCGCGTCGCCGCCACGCCGGACGCGCGGCGCCGGGGCCTGATGGGGGTCGCGGACCTGCCCGACGGGACCGGGATGCTGTTCCGGTTCCCGGAGCTCGCGGCCCACGGCGGCTTCTGGATGCGGGACACGCTCGTGCCGCTGGACATCGCGTTCCTCGCGGCCGGCGAGGTCGTCGCCGTCGCGACGATGACGCCCTGTGCGGCGGATCCCTGCCCGATCACCGACCCCGGGCGGCCGTACGACGCCGCCCTCGAGGTCCCGGCCGGATGGCTCGCGGCGCGGGGGATCGGTCCCGGGACCCGGCTCGTCGGGCCGGAGTAGCGTCGGCGGAACCCGCGGCGGACGCCGCCGCGGACCGGACCGGGAGGGCGGCCGTGGGCTGGCAGCTGGTCGTGGCGGGGTTCCTCGTCCTGCTCCCGGTGACGCTGCTGCTGGACCTGCACCCCCACCGCGAGCGCCTCGACGCCGCCGGCCGGCCCCTTCGGCGCCGCTGGGACGACCGCCCGCGCTGACGACCCACCGCCCGAGAACGGCCCCTGAGGGGGTCGTGCGCCGTCCCTGAGGAAGCGCCGCACCTTTCCTGCGTCGGACCGACTCACATCCGGTCCGGGCGCCGATCGGCTCCGTACCCTCGCCGACAGCGCCCCGGCCGGCCCTCCCACGGCCCCCGGCGCGCCCCGGACGACCCCGCCCGGTCGGCCCCGCCCGGACCGGCCGGCGGGACCCGGCGACCCAGGAGGACCAGGACATGGCCAAGGCAGTCGGCATCGACCTCGGGACGACCAACTCCGTCGTCTCCGTCATGGAGGGCGGCGAGCCCACCGTCATCGCGAACGCCGAGGGCGCGCGCACGACCCCGTCGGTCGTCGCGTGGTCGAAGTCCGGCGAGGTCCTCGTCGGCGAGGTCGCGAAGCGGCAGGCCGTGACCAACCCGGACCGGACCGTCCGCTCGGTGAAGCGCCACATCGGCACCGACTGGACGACCGACATCGAGGGGAAGGCGTACACGCCCCAGGAGATCAGCGCCCGGGTCCTGATGAAGCTGAAGCGGGACGCCGAGGCGTACCTCGGCGAGGACGTCACCCAGGCCGTCATCACCGTCCCCGCCTACTTCGACGACGCCCAGCGCCAGGCCACCAAGGAGGCCGGCGAGATCGCGGGCCTCGAGGTCCTGCGCCTCGTCGCCGAGCCGACCGCCGCCGCCCTGGCCTACGGCCTCGAGAAGTCGGACGAGCAGACGATCCTCGTCTTCGACCTCGGTGGCGGGACGTTCGACGTCTCGGTGCTCGAGATCGCCGAGGGCGTCTTCGACGTGAAGTCGACCGCCGGCGACTCCCGCCTCGGCGGTGACGACTGGGACGACGCGCTCATCGAGTGGATGGTCACGTCGTTCCGCAACGACCACGGCGTCGACCTCTCGAAGGACCGCATGGCGATGCAGCGCCTGAAGGAGGCCGCCGAGAAGGCGAAGATCGAGCTGTCGAGCTCGCAGGAGACCTCGGTCAACCTGCCGTTCCTCACCGCGACCGACGCCGGCCCGCTCCACTTCGAGGCGACCCTGTCGCGCGCGAAGTTCAACGAGCTGACCGCCGACCTGCTCGCGCGGTGCGAGGCGCCGTTCAAGCGGGCCGTCGCCGACGCCGGGGTGGCGCTCGGGGACATCGACCACGTCATCCTCGTCGGCGGCTCGACGCGCATCCCCGCCGTCCAGGAGCTGGTCGCCCGACTGACCGGCGGCAAGGAGCCGAACAAGGGCGTGAACCCCGACGAGGTCGTCGCCGTCGGCGCGGCGCTGCAGGCCGGCGTCCTGAAGGGCGACGTCAAGGACGTCCTGCTCCTCGACGTCACGCCGCTCTCGCTCGGCATCGAGACCAAGGGCGGGATCACCCACAAGCTCATCGAGCGGAACACCACCATCCCGACCCGCCGGTCCGAGACGTTCACGACCGCCGACGACAACCAGCCGTCGGTCGAGATCCACGTCCTCCAGGGCGAGCGCCAGATGGTCGGGGACAACAAGACGCTCGGGAAGTTCATGCTGACCGACCTGCCGCCGGCGCCCCGCGGCGTGCCGCAGATCGAGGTCGCGTTCGACATCGACGCGAACGGCATCGTCCACGTCTCGGCGAAGGACCTCGGGACCGGGAAGGAGCAGTCGATGACGATCACCGGCGGCTCGGCCCTGCCCAAGGACGACATCCAGCGCATGGTCGAGGACGCCGAGCAGCACGCCGAGGAGGACCGCCGGCGTCGCGAGGCGGCCGAGGTGCGCAACCAGGCCGACCAGCTCGCGTACCAGACCGAGAAGACCCTGAAGGACTCGGGCGAGAAGCTCGACGCCACGCTCCGGGCCGAGGTCGAGGAGGCCGTCACCGGCGTCCGCGAGGCCCTGAAGGGCGAGGACGCCGACGCGATCCGCGCGGCGACCGAGACGCTCGGGGGCCTGAGCCAGCGCCTCGCCGAGGCGATCTACGCGGCCGGCGCCGACGAGTCCTCCGCCGACGCCGCCCCGGCGGACGACGACGCGGTCGTGGACGCCGAGGTGGTCGACGAGGGCGACGACCAGCAGGCGGCCGGGGCCGCCTGAGCCGGTCGCGAGCCGACCGGGACCCGTACGAGACCGGCCGGCCGACCGCCGGGGAGACCCTCCCCGGGGGCCGCCGGCCCCGAGGACATCGCGGCCAGCCCGCGGACGACACGAGGAGGTGGCCACATGGCCGGGATCACCAGGTTCGAGCCGTTCACCGCGGCCTCGATCCACGACGAGTTCGACCGGATGCTGCGCGAGACGTTCGGGCGGCCCCGGACGCTGCTGCGCGGCGACGGCGCCCCGATGGCGACGAACGCCGGCGCGTTCGGCCCGGCGCTCGACGTCGAGGAGGACGCCGACGCGTTCACGCTGCACGTCGAGCTGCCCGGCGTCAGCGCCGAGGACGTCGAGGTCTCCCTCGAGGAGAACGTGCTGACGGTCTCGGGCGAGCGCTCGTTCTACGCCGACAGGGAGGCCGACGGCTTCCGGCGCATCGAGCGGAGCTTCGGCCGGTTCCACCGCGCCGTGCGCCTGCCCGACCGCGTCGACGCCGGCCGGGTGCACGCCGTCCACCGCGACGGGGTGCTGACGATCACCGTGCCGAAGGCCGAGGAGGCCAAGCCGCGGCGCATCGCGGTCTCGGCCGCCTGACCGGCGCGACCCCGGTCCGGACCTCCCCCCGGGTCCGAACCGGGGCCCGCGCACCGGCCGCGGCCGGGGACGCGGACGGAGGGGAGCGATGAGGAGCGAGGAGCCGCAGGTGGACGACGGGGAGCGCACCGGGGACGTGGCCGCGGCCGACGCGGCGTCCGCCGACGACACCACGACCGCGCCGCCGGTCGGGGAGGCCGTGCCGGCGGACGACGGGGCCGACCTGGTCCTGCGCGCCGAGGCCGACCCGCGCGACCGGGCACAGCTGCTCGGCGACCTCGAGGCGGCCGAGCACGCCCGTGACGAGTACCTCGACGACCTCCGCCGGGCGCTGGCCGACTTCGAGAACTACCGCAAGCGCGTGGCCCGCGACGGCGCGGCCCAGCGCGAGCTCGGTCGGGCCGACGCGGTCACCGCGCTGCTCGACGTGCTCGACGACCTCGACCGGGTGGTCGCCGCCGCCGCGGACGGCGTCGACGCCGCCGCGCTCGGCGGGGCCGTGGGCGCGATCGCCGAGAAGTCGCGCCGGGCCCTCGAGGGCCTCGGCGTCACGCGCGTCGACACCGACGGCGTCGCGTTCGACCCGTCGGTCCACGACGCGGTCCAGCAGGTCGAGGACGCCGACGCGTCCGAGCCGACCGTGCACCAGGTGCTCCGCCCCGGCTACCGCCAGGGCGACCGGGTGCTCCGGGCGGCGATGGTCGTCGTGGCCCAGCGCTAGAGGAGGTGGGGATGGCGCCGCAGCGGGAGTGGCTCGAGCGGGACTACTACGCGACGCTCGGCGTGTCCAGGGAGGCCACCGCCGACGAGATCAAGCGCGCGTACCGCCGCCTCGCCCGCGAGCTGCACCCCGACGCCAACCCCGCCGACGCCGACGCCGAGCGCCGGTTCAAGGAGGTCGGTGAGGCGTACGCCGTCGTCGGCGACGCCGAGCGCCGCCGCGAGTACGACGAGCTCCGCCGTCTCGGCGCGGCCGGGTTCGGCGGAGGCGGGTTCCCCGGGGGCTTCCCCGGCGGGGCCGGCGGGTTCCCGGGCGGGTTCGGCGGCGCGGACCTCGGCGACCTGCTCGGCCAGATGTTCGGTGGCGGTGGCGCCGCCGGTCGCGGGCGCGGCCGCGCCCGGCCGCGGCGCGGCGCGGACGTCGAGACCGACGTCCACCTCGCGTTCGAGGACGCCCTCGAGGGCGTCTCGACCACCATCTCGCTGACGGGCGACGCCCCGTGCGAGGACTGCCGCGGCACCGGCGCGGCCGACGGACGGCGGGCCCCCTGCCAGGCCTGCGGCGGCCGCGGCGAGAACGTCGTCGATCAGGGCCTGTTCTCGTTCGCCCAGCCCTGCGCCCGGTGCGGCGGGGCCGGCAGCGTCGTCGAGTCGCCCTGCCGGACCTGCCGCGGCACCGGCCGCACCGTCCGGCAGCGCCGGCTCCAGGTCCGGATCCCCGCCGGCGTGCGCGACGGCGCCGTGGTCCGGGTCGCCGGCCGCGGGGCGCCGGGCCGGGACGGGGGTCCCGCCGGGGACGTGCTGGTCCGCGTCCGCGTCGCACCGCACCCGCGGTTCGGGCGCCGTGGTGACGACGTCACGCTGGACCTGCCCCTGACCTACGCCGAGGCGGCGCTCGGCACGATCGTCGCCGTCCCGACGCCGACCGGCGGGCGCCGGCGCATCCGCATCCGGCCCGGCACGCAGGCCGGCCGGGTGCTCCGCGTCCGCGACGAGGGTGCGCCGCGGTCCGGTGGGCGCGGTCGCGGGGACCTGCTGGTCACGGTCCGCGTCCGCGTCCCCGAGCGGCTGGGCCGCGAGGAGAAGCGGCTGCTGACCGAGCTCGGCGAGCGGGACGACCGCGCGGCCCGCGACCGGGCGCTGTTCGAGGGGACCGCGGCGGCGACCCCCGACGGTGACGCCACCGGACCGGACGTCGCGGCGGACGACGCGGTCGCCGGCGCCGACGCGGCGGGGGCGTGACCATGGCGACCGACCAGCGCTTCCTCGACCCCGACGAACGCGAGGAGCGGGACGACGTCCGGCCCGACCCGTTCGGCCCGACCGGGCCCGGCGACCCGACGGCGCTCCCGAAGGACGACCCCGACGCGCCGGTCTACGTCATCTCGGTCGCGGCCGAGCTCTCCGAGCTGCACCCCCAGACGCTGCGCGCCTACGAGCGCGACGGGCTGCTCGCGCCGTACCGGACGCCCGGTGGGACGCGGCGGTACTCGCGCCGCGACGTCGAGCGCCTCCGCCTGATCCGCCGCCTCACCCAGGAGGAGGGGCTGAACCTGGCCGGCGTCCGGCTGGTGCTGGAGATGGGCGAGCGGCTCGAGCGGTCCCGTCGCCGCATCGGCGAGCTGGAGGAGATGGTCCGGACGCTGGCGACGCGGCTCGAGGCGCGACCCCCGACCGCCCGGTTCGACCTGGTGAAGGCCCCGCCGACCGGGCTGGAGGTGCACCGCTCGCGTCGGCGCACCGCCTCGCGCGGCGGTGCCGGCCGGGCCGCCCCGCCGGTGCAGCGGGCCCGGGTGCTCCCCCCGCCCGAGCTCCGCTCCGGCACCGCCTGACCGACCCGCCCGCGACCCCGACCCGCCCGACCGGAAGGAGGACCCGATGGACCTCGAGCGCCTGACCAGCCGCTCCCGCGAGGCCCTGCGCGCCGCGGTCGACCTCGCGCGCGACCGGAACCACCCGGAGGCCGGCACCGCCCACCTGCTCCGCGCCCTCGTCGACCAGCCCGAGGGCGTCACCCTGCCGCTGCTGCAGCGCGCCGGCGTGAACCCGGCGGACCTCCGCCGTCACCTCGAGGAGCTGCTGTCCGGGCTGCCCGCCGCGTACGGCGCGACGGGCGAGCCGCGGCTCAGCGATCCGGCCGTCCGGCTGCTCGACGCCGCCGCCCGCGAGGCCGAGGAGCTCGGCGACGAGTACGTCTCGACCGAGCACCTCGTGCTCGCGATGCTGGCCGCCGCGCCGGCGGACCGCGCCGGCCGGCTGCTCGCCGAGGCCGGCCTCGACCGCGACGGGCTCCTCGCGGCGCTTCGGACGATCCGCGGCGCGCAGCGCGTGACGTCCGCCGATCCCGAGGCGACGTACGAGGCGCTGGCGAAGTACTCCCGTGACCTGACCCAGGCCGCCCGCGAGGGCCGGCTCGACCCGGTCATCGGCCGCGACGAGGAGATCCGCCGCACCATCCAGGTCCTCGTGCGCCGGACGAAGAACAACCCGGTCCTGATCGGCGAGCCCGGCGTCGGGAAGACCGCGATCGTCGAGGGCCTGGCCCGCCGCATCGTCGAGGGCGACGTGCCGACGCTGCTCGAGGACAAGAGCCTCGTCGAGCTGGACCTCTCCGCGATGGTCGCCGGCGCGAAGTACCGCGGCGAGTTCGAGGAGCGGCTGAAGGCCGTGCTGAAGGAGATCGAGGCCTCCGAGGGCCGCATCATCACCTTCATCGACGAGCTGCACACCGTCGTCGGGGCCGGCGGCGCCGAGGGCGCGATGGACGCGGCGAACATGCTGAAGCCGCTGCTCGCACGCGGCCGGCTGCGCATGATCGGCGCGACGACCCTGTCGGAGTACCGGTCCATCGAGAAGGACGCCGCGCTCGAACGCCGGTTCCAGCCGGTCCACGTCGAGGAGCCGTCCGTCGCCGACACCGTCGGCATCCTCCGCGGGCTGAAGGAGCGGTACGAGGTCCACCACGGGGTGCGGATCACCGACGACGCGCTGATCGCGGCGGCGACGCTGAGCCACCGCTACCTCACCGAGCGGTTCCTCCCGGACAAGGCCATCGACCTGCTCGACGAGGCGGCCGCCGGGCTGCGCATCGCGATCGACTCGATGCCGCCCGAGATCGACGAGGTCGACCGCCGTCGCCGCCAGCTCGAGATCGAGCGGGTCGGGCTCGCGAAGGAGGACTCGGCCTCGGCCCGGGCGCGCCTCGCCGACCTCGACGCCGAGCTGGCCGAGCTGCGCGAGCGGCTGGACGGACTGCGCGCGCGGTGGCAGCAGGAGAAGGACGCCATCGTCGCCCTGCAGGGTCTGCGCGAGGAGCTCGAGCGCGCTCGCGAGGCCGCCGCCGCCGCCGAGCGGGACGGCGACCTCGAGCGGGCCGCCGAGCTGCGGTACGGCACCGTCCCCGACCTCGAGCGGCGGCTGGCCGCGGCCGAGACCGCGATCGAGGAGGTCCGGGCCTCGGGCCAGGCCCTGCTCGAGGAGGAGGTCACCGAGACCGAGATCGCCGAGGTCGTCGGCCGGTGGACCGGCATCCCCGTCACCCGGCTGGTCGAGTCCGAGTCGGCGAAGCTGGCGCGGCTCGAGGACGAGCTCCACCGCCGCGTCATCGGGCAGGACGCCGCCGTCTCGGCCGTCGCGAACGCGGTCCGCCGCGCCCGCGCCGGCCTGTCGGACCCCGACCGGCCGCTCGGGTCGTTCCTGTTCCTCGGTCCGACCGGCGTGGGGAAGACCGAGCTGGCCCGGACGTTGGCGGCGTTCCTGTTCGACGACGAGCAGGCGCTGGTCCGCATCGACATGGGCGAGTACCAGGAGAAGCACACGGTCTCGCGGCTGATCGGCGCGCCCCCCGGGTACGTCGGGTACGAGGACGCGGGACAGCTGACCGAGGCCGTCCGCCGCCGTCCCTACCGCGTCGTGCTGCTCGACGAGGTCGAGAAGGCGCACCCGGACGTGTTCAACGTGCTGCTCCAGGTGCTCGACGACGGCCGGCTGACCGACGGCCAGGGCCGCACGGTCGACTTCCGGAACGTCGTCGTCATCATGACCTCGAACCTCGGGTCCTCGCACATCCTCGACGTGACCCTGGCGCCCGAGGAGCTGCGCGAGCGCGTGATGGTCGACGTCCGCAGCCACTTCCGCCCCGAGTTCCTGAACCGCATCGACGAGACCGTCATCTTCGAGCGGCTGGACGCGTCGGAGCTGCGCCGGATCGTCGACGTCCAGCTGGAGCGGCTGCGGCGGCGGCTGGCCGAGCGCGACCTCGCCCTCGACGTCACCGACGCCGGCAAGGACCTGCTGGCCCGGCTCGGGTACGACCCGGTCTACGGCGCCCGCCCCCTGAAGCGCGTGATCCGGACCCGCGTCGAGGACCCGCTGGCGCTGGCGCTGCTCGAGGGCCGCGTCGTCGACGGGCAGCAGGTCGTCGTCGACGCCGACGGCGACGCGGTGACGGTGCGGGGCGACGGGGCCGTCGCGACGGCCGCGTGAGGCTGCCCCGGCGCCGCACGACCCTGCCGCCGCTCGGCGAGGCCGACGCGGTCGTCGTCGGCGCCGGACCGAACGGGCTGGCCGCCGCGCTGACGCTGGCGCGCGAGGGGTTCCGGGTCGTCGTGCTCGAGGCGGCCGACGAGCCCGGGGGCGGGACGCGGACGTACGCGGACCCCGACGTGCCGGGGCTGGTGCACGACCACTGCGCCGCCGTCCACCCGTTCGGGATCGGCTCGCCGTACCTGCGCACGCTGCCGCTGGACCGGTACGGCCTGGTCTGGGCCCAGCCCGAGGTCGCCTGCGCCCATCCGCTCGACGACGGCACCGCGGCGCTGCTGCACCGGGACCTCGACGAGACGGTCGCCGGACTCGGCGCGGACGGCCCGGGCTGGCGGCGGCTCGTCGGTCCGGCCGCCGCCCGGTTCGACGATCTGGCCGGCGCCCTGATGGGACCGCTGCTGCGGGTGCCGCGGCATCCGCTGACGCTGGCCCGCAACGGACTGCTGTCGCTGGCACCCGCGTCCTGGACGGCCCGCACGTTCGCCCTCGGCCCCGACGGTCCGGGTGCCGCGCTGTTCGGCGGCGCCGCGGCGCACGCCGTCGCGCCGCTGACCGCACCCGGGACGACCGGGGTCGGCCTGCTGCTGATGGCCGCCGGGCACGCGCGCGGCTGGCCCGTCGCCGTGGGCGGCTCGCGGGCGATCTGGCGGGCGATGGTCGCGATGCTCGAGGACCTCGGTGGCGAGGTCGTGACCGGCGTCCACGTCCGCTCGCTGGCCGAGCTGCCCCGTGCGCGGGTGCGGCTGCTCGACGTCGCCCCGGGCGCGTTCGCCGACATCGCCGGCG
>Ga0075480_10002523_pt1 | contig 11782 bp, 12 predicted proteins | sample DEB08_DNA_7_FD_81590 | JGI IMG/M metagenome (GOLD analysis project Ga0075480, IMG submission 81590) | Aqueous microbial communities from the Delaware River and Bay under freshwater to marine salinity gradient to study organic matter... | ecosystem: Environmental > Aquatic > Marine > Coastal ... | reverse complement strand
TTGCGGAGCCTTCAGATAGGCCTCTACTTTCGGATCATCACTTGTTCTAGATATGCGGATGAAGTCATTTCCTGGTTCTTCAAGGTCTTCCGAGCTTCGGACTCGAAAGCAGGCAAGTTGTGAGCCGAACTCAGTCGGCTCTTGGAGCCCATCAAGTTTGCTCGCTAATTGGTTCACCTCTTTCGTTGGATTCGTATCGATGGAGTCCGATTCTTTTTCGTAAAAGTCAGTCATAATAGTTAAGGCTACCACTGTCTTTAAGCTTATTCTAGGTAATCACCATGGAAATAATTTTTAGCCATTGTAGGTATTGACGAGAAGAAACTAAAAAATATAAGGGGTTACGAAGGAAGAATCCGCCTTTCGTTATGGTGGTTTTCTGTCAGGGGGCTGATTGCGGGGAAGAGGAGAGGCGATGAAGGAGTTGCTCCGCTTGTCTTTGCACATCATGAAGAGAAAGACATGGTGGAGGTGTTGGGCAGTGCGAATATATGCCTCTCCTTGCTAGATCTGATTCCTCTTGCAAGATTCTTTCCGCTTCGCGCATATATTCTACTCTTTGAGATGCGGACCGCTGACCGTCTCGTATTCGGAATAAGCCGAGAGACTTTTCGAATTGTTGAATTGGAGAGTGTCGATAAAATCTCCGCCATAACTCAGTCTCTGCCGCTAATGTATACCTCAGATCAAGAGCGCTCCCTGCCTGCTCCCACAGGCTCCGTCTCCAGAACGTTCCTTCCTGCTGGATAGACGGACGGTCAAAGCCACGTAACAGAAAGTTTTCTCTACTATATGGTTTCGAGAGTTTGCCCTCAGTGGCTACGCCTGTCCGAGCAATCGATGCAGGACACCCCGTTAACCATGAAATTTGAGGATAGGACAGAAAGATAAGTCCGATATAAAACAAGGAGTATTGTGTTAGCCTATCGTCAGCATTGGTCCAACTCATTACTTCACCAGAGGCATGAGCGAATCCTTCCTGAATTGCAAAATATTGCCCTCCATCAGGCTCACTGCGCCAATAGTGAAGGTGTTTTTCGTGACGTCTAATAATTTCACAGGTTCGATCTGAACTACCGCCATCAATGATGATATATTCAAGGTTTGGATACCCCTGGCTAAGAACAGAGTCTATGGTTTCTTCGATGAAGTCTTCTTGATTAAAGCATGGTGTTACCAGAGAGATTCGTGGCGCATTGTGTTGAAACTCGTTCGTTTTAAAGATTGGAAAATACGGAAGAGGAGCGAACTCAGGGGAGAATCTTATGTATCTCTCTGGTGTTTGACCGATAAGCGGCGGAGCGACTGAGTCATTGTCTGAGAGAGGAGCTAGTCGTTTCTCACGTTCTATACAGATTAGTGCTTCGCTGATATATCGAGGCGAGAGATATTCCGTCCGATTCTGCCATTGAGTGGTCGGTCTGATGCTCAATAGACGGTTCAAGGTATAGAATTTAGTGAGTCGAATCATTCTTAAAAATAAATCAAACTCATATGCCTCCTTTGGGCATTCTGATGCAATTGCTTTTGCTCCAGTATAGATGTCTCTATGCCATAAGGTATTCGCGAATCTTGGAGCTATCACAGGATTAGAAAATATTTTCGAATCCATTAGGTCTTTTCTACTCCATCGATTAGCAGGGCTGGGAGAATCAAATGGCAACCCTGCGCTATTCAAATACGCCAAGCTTCCTGTAATAAATCGAATCTCGCTCTCTTCTGATAGGATCCGGCTAACAGTGGCAAGCCCTATCGCAGTAAGAATAGTACCTGCTTCTGGGATTACCATCTGGAATTCTCCAGTTGACTTCTGTAGACCGTAGTCAATCAGTTGGTGTGTGGTGTGCCCTGAATGGTGTACTATTCGAATTCGCCTATCGAGAGTAAGGAGCTCTTGTTGTTGTGCAAGAGGAAGGCTCTTATGGATAACTATCACTTCTATATTTTTATAGATTTGAGCATGGATGGAACGAAGGGTAAGACGCCAGCCTTCTTCGAGTGACTCTATTGGCAGAATAAGAGAAAATTTAATAGGTATATTATCGACGGGGGAATTTTTCTTTGCCTGATCGATACTCCCTTGAACACTCTCCCCGAGTTGTTTTGCAACCATATTGTCGGGGAAATGAGATAGCTCGCGTTCTATCGCCTCAAGAGCGAGAACAGGAGCGGCCGAGTGATTTAAGACAATAGCTCTTATAAGATCGTAGTTTGGGGTAGGGAGAGCGCTTGTAGGATACTCCTCTATTGCATCGAGGGCCGACTGGATTTCTCCTCTATGAAGCATCTGAAGAATCTCATCAATCTGCATACTTATCTCTCCGATTTTCTCAGGTAAGTATATGGAAATCGTGCATCATGAAAAGTGCTTTAATAGAGGGGGGTGGCTCAGATAATGCCGAGATTGGCTAAATTTTTTGTTAATACTTGAATCCATGAAGGGAAAAGAGATATTTTTGTTCTGAATTAGTGCAAAAATTAAAAGCTCATGGAATCGCTACATCCTTCTCGAGGGTGTTCCTTTTCCGAGTAGTAAGGTGGAGACTTTGCAGCCATGGACCTAAGCAAATGGAGAGATTACCTTTCACTCACGAAGCCTCGGATTGGCTTCATGGTTCTCATTTCAACTTCCATGGGTTTTTTCCTCGCATCTGGCTCGATAGAGCCACTTCCTCGATTTCTATTTGCTCTTTTGGGCACGTTTCTCACGGTGGCAGGTTCCGCCGTGCTGAATAATTTTGTTGAACGAGAGCTGGATAAAAGAATGAAGCGCACAGCTCAACGGCCTCTCCCCGCGGGGAGAATTACTCCAGCGAGCGCGCTGTCATTCGGTACAACTCTTGTGCTGAGTGGTACGGCAATTCTCGTTGGACAGGTAAATCTCTTAACAGGATTTCTCGCCTTGTTGAGCGCGTTTCTTTACGTCCTGGTGTATACGCCGCTCAAGAGAATTACATGGCTTAATACTATGGTGGGTGCCATCCCTGGAGCACTTCCGCCTGTTGGAGGATGGGCTGCTGCTACTGGAGAAATCTCTCTAGAGGCCTGGCTACTTTTTTTAATTCTTTTTATCTGGCAGCACCCACACTTTTACTCAATAGCGTGGATTTATAGAGATGACTATCGGAAAGGGGGGTGTCATATGCTGCCATCAGTCGACCCTGATGGAGAGCGAACAGCTCGTCATGTTATGTGCTTCTCGGTTCTTCTTGTTCCCATATCAATTTTGCCCGTCTTAATCGGGATGAGTGGGATGGTCTATGGAATAGGAGCTATAGTACTGAGCTGCTATATGTTACGGGCTGGATATCGGTTCGTGTCAGCTTTAGATGACGCCTCAGCGCGAGGACTGCTCCGCGCATCGCTCATCTACCTTCCGGTTATTTTCTTGTTAGTAGTTGCTGATTCTGGGTTAGTATAGTGCGTTCTCTTATTCTCATATTTACACTTCTCGGTCTATCGATGGGATTGATAGGTTGCGAAGGAAGTCGCTCCCAAAAAGACTCGCTACCTGTGATGGGAGCAGCTCCTGACTTTACATTTCTCGATACTCAAGAAGAACAATTTCGTTTTCGAGAAACTGATGGTCGAGTGCGTGTTGTGAGTTTCTTTTTTGCACGGTGTCCGAGCATCTGTCCAAGGATCAATAGCTCACTTCAAGCAATACAAAGAGCGCTCCCCTCTCCAGAGTCTGCTCTTTTCGTATCTATCTCTGTCGATCCAGAGAACGATACGCCTCAGGTGTTAGCGGAGTATGCAAAAAAGTATCGAGGAAGTTCAAAAAATTGGAAGTTTCTAACAGGAGATTCGTCTACTGTAGAGAGCCTGTTGTCTGAGGGGTTTCGACTTGCCTCAGGGATGTTGCCAGATGAGCACAATACCCGAGTGGTACTGGTCGACCGCCAGGGACGCGTCAGAGGCTATTATCAAGGTATGGACTCCTCTCATCTAGAACGCCTTAAGAGCGACCTGCTTGGGATGGTCAAAGATAAATAGCGCTACTGCTTGATATCGCTAGTCTTTTGACGGAGATTCTTGGAACTCGTTGGACAGCTGCAAAAGTTGTTTTCGAGCCGCTCCAGCGGTATTCTACAGTGCGACGAGTATTATAGTTGAGGGAATGTGATGGATTTACGAACTGGTCTTGCAAACATGTTGTGTAACGGCGTCATCATGGATGTGATTGACGTAGAGCAAGCAAAGATAGCTGAAGAAGCAGGCGCTGTGGCGGTAATGGCTCTCGAGAGGGTTCCAGCAGATATCCGGAAGCATGGCGGAGTTGCTCGTATGAGTGATCCGAAAATGATCGAAGAGATCCAGCAAGCCGTAAGTATTCCTGTAATGGCGAAGGTGCGAATCGGTCACATCGCTGAAGCTCAGATACTCGAAGCAATCGGGGTTGACTTTATCGATGAGTCTGAAGTTCTTACCCCAGCGGATCCATTCCATCACATAAATAAGAAGCAGTTTAAGACTCCTTTCGTATGCGGTGCCTGCAATCTGGGTGAAGCACTGCGTCGGGTGAATGAAGGAGCGGCGCTTATCCGGACAAAAGGAGAGGCCGGAACTGGAAATATTATCGAGGCGACGCGTCACATGACACTCATTCAAAAAGAGTTGCGCGAGCTCAAGACAATGACAGGCCCCGTGCTTGAGGATAAGGCTCGAGAGTATCGTGTCCCGCTAGAGCTTGTAGAGCTGGTTGCTGAGAATGGTAAACTCCCTGTTCCTAACTTTGCTGCGGGAGGAGTTGCCACTCCAGCAGATGCTGCGTTCGTCAGGCAGCTCGGTGCTGAGTCTGTGTTTGTAGGGTCTGGGATTTTTAAGTCAGAAAATCCACTTCTCTTCGCTAAGGCAATTGTTGTTGCCTCTACGCACTATAATGATCCGAAGGCGCTTCTGGAAGTTTCTCGTGGTCTTGGAGAGGCGATGCGTGGAGTTGAAATCTCTGCGTTGCCAGAGAGTGAAAAGTACGCCGAAAGAGGCTACTGATAGGAGAGAAAGCTCGCTTTCTGGTAGGATCTTGGAAGCTGCTCGTCTTTTGTGCCGTGTAGGGGAGCGATTCAGATATGAAAAAGATAGGAGTTCTAGCTCTTCAGGGGTGCGTTACTCCTCACATTGAGCACCTTAAACGGCTTGGTGCCACTCCCATCGAGATTACGCATCAGCGTCATCTTGAAAGCCTCGATGGTATCATTTTGCCTGGAGGCGAGAGCACGACAATGCTGCGGCTCTTAACTCGTGATGGGTTGATTTCTCATCTTCAGGAAAGTGTCGCCGCTATTCCGACGCTTGGTATTTGTGCCGGAGCAATCTTGTTGGCTAAGGAGGTTACGCATCCACAACAAGCTTCGCTTGGTGCCATTTCCATCAGAGCAGAGCGAAATGCTTATGGGACTCAACGAGAGTCCTTTCAAACAGAGGTTGCTATTGAAGGAATGAGTAAACCTATAGGTGTTGACTTTATCCGAGCTCCGAAGATAACTCCTCTATCAGAAGCGGTGATGGTCCTTGCTCGTCACCAAGAAGAAGCCGTCCTTGTCCGTGAGAAAAACATATTCTGTTCTGCATTTCATACGGAGCTATCAGAAGTGAGTGCTCTTCATGAAATCTTTCTAAAAGCGTTATGAGTATGGTGTTATCGCTCGAGCGATACAAGCGGATTGAAAGAAGTGCTCTTGCGCTTATCTTTCTCTGTCTTTTTGTTATTTTGTGGGGTGCATTTGTGAGGTTCTCACATTCAGGGGATGGATGTGGAGAGTCATGGCCTCTCTGTCATGGAGCGATTGTCCCATTGATTGGAGGTAGTGCCGTTTGGATAGAGTATGTCCATCGAATCACCTCTGGTTTATTCGGCATAGGTGTAGCAGTGCTTGTTCTTTATATCTTTTGTGGGATGCGAGAGAGAGGACAAGTACACAACTTCTCGTTGGCGGTGCTCTTCTTTACCATCACAGAGGCGCTGATAGGTGCTGGGCTCGTTTTGAGAGGGATGGTTGCTGATAATGCCTCGTTAGAGCGGATGTATTGGCTGATTGGACATCTTATTAATACTCTATTTCTTCTTTACTTTTTGGTGGCGCTCTTTATACAGGCAAAATTCCCGTCATGGAAAATTCCATTCATTCCCGCTCTTCGGTATAGCCTGCCGCTGTTGTTCTTTATTGCAATTGCTATGTTTGGCTCAGTAGCCTCTCTCAGTGGCACTCTGTATCCCTCTGTTGATCTCTTCAATGATTTTGCAAAGGATTTTTCTTCTGAAAGTCCTTTATTGATTCGGTTGAGAATTCTCCATCCTTGCTTGGGAATCCTATTCTTTTTATCTCTCGTATTACTTTGGAATCCATATCGAGAAATTCGTTTCCAGTTCGAAGGGATGTTTCGAGGGGCTATGCTCGTCTCCTTGGTCGGAGCGACTGCTCTCGTTGGATTGATGACTTTGCTCATGCTTTCCCCTCTGCCAGCACGCTTACTTCACCTGCTGTTCGCGGATCTTGTCTGGTTATATCTCGTGGCTCTTGCGCTTTGTGTCGGAAAAGAAGGCGAAGAGATGGGGTTGAGAAAATCTCACTGATGAGATTTTTTTGTTTGAGAAGTAACCCAAATCAATAGGACAACAAGTCCGAAAACAAGGAACACCCCAGGCAGTATCCATGCGAGCATGCCAATGCCCTCTACTTTCGGCACAGCCCGTACTTCTTCTCCATACTCCCCCAAGAGATTTTCAAGAATTTCTTCCGAAGTTGATCCCTTCAAAATCTGCTCTTTTATTGAGTATTTGAGATCTCTTGCTGCAGTGCTTGGGCAGTCTTTCAGAAGCCGACCAGGACAATATGGACTTAAGATGTTTCCTTGTACTTCATCGAAGATCATCTTTTGTTCGGAGGTAAACTGGTCATCGATAAGTTTTGGTTCTGCAATTACTGGAAGTGCAGTAAAGAGCACCAGCAGTAAGGATAGAATGAATAGACTAGGCTCAAGCAGGCTACTCGGACGAGGTCTGATGATCCCTTTCACCATTATCTCTATGCCCCATGTTCTGAAAGGTACTGTTGAATTCGCTCAAGTGAATCTTCCGAGAGAGTGAAGCCACTCGAATTTGATTGAGAGAGGTACTCAATGATTTCATGGATCGTTACGAGTGGATGAATAGAGATCCCCAGTTCTTTTTCAATTTCATCTGCTGCGGAGAGATTTGTTTCACCCCGTTCGCATCGGTCTACCGCTATAACTACGCCACGAATATCTACCAGAGCCTCTTCCTTCAAAGTTTTGAGAGTTGCTCTCAAGGTAATACCAGCTGTGATGACATCTTCGATAATAAGAACCGAATCTCCACTTCGAAGAGGGGCTCCGACGTATTTGCCTCCATCACCGTGAGATTTCTCTTCCTTACGGTCAAAGCAAAAGCCGATATCAATTTTATACCGCTCATAGAGAGAGTATGCAGTAGTAACACAGAGGGGAATTCCCTTATAGGCAGGGCCGAACACCGTCTGCACCTCGGATAAGCCGAGTTTTTTAATATGAGCAGCGTAGAAGTGGCCGAGTCGAGAAATATGAGAGCCGTGATGGAATCGACCTGTATTGACGAAATATGGTGTTTTGCGCCCTGATTTCGTGATGAAATCTCCAAAGGTCAGAACCTCCGTTTCCATAAGAAAATCTATAAACTCTTTTTGGTAGGTGCTTAGGGGTATGACAGTGTTTTCCATGCTCGGCAGTCTAAGGCATGTGCGCTCAGTATTCAACACGCTCTATTTGGAGTCATTTCGACATCTTATCCTGCTGTTGATCCAGTTTTTCCCTCTTTTTATCGGAGAGTGGCATTCAAGCTCCAATGCTGCTATTTGCCGATACAGAACTTTGAGAAGATTCTTCCCAGGAGATCTTCAGTGAATGTTCTGCCTACGATTTCTTCGAGTTGAAGAAGAGCAAGCCGAAGTTCCTCACTTACAAACTCAAGCCCAGTTTCGTGCGCTAATGCTTGAGCTGCCGTATGTAAATGAAATATGGCACGTTCTACTAAATGAGCCTGCCTTGCTTGAGTGAGAATAGAGTTGGACTCAGAAAAGTTTTGTTGAGAGCCCTCGACTTCTTCAATTAACGCATTTCGTAATGCATCAAGGCCATCTGCCGTTTTTACAGATAAATAAAAATTTTGCTTGCAGACATCTCTATCGCAATAGTATTGCCCAATAGCCGATTTATTTTTGTCTACTTTATTGGTGAGCATCCAAATATTTTTGGCATCTTTCCCTACAAGCCGAGTTAACGCTTCTATATCGGGATATTCTTCCGTTGCGTCAATCACAAGAAGAACAAGATCTGCCCATTTCAGTTTTTCCAGTGACAACTCAATCCCAAGCTTTTCGACGGCATCATCGGTTTCTGTAATGCCTGCAGAATCACAGATGACAAATCGATGATGACCGAGAATGCACTCTTCTTCTATAAAATCACGAGTTGTCCCAGAGACATCACTGACAAGAGCTCTGGCTCGTCCAAGAAGAGCGTTTAAAAGGCTCGATTTCCCAGCATTTGGAGGTCCACAGAGCAATATCTTGTACCCCTCCCTCATGCGCTTTCCAACCGTGAAGCTTTCAAGGAGTTGATGAAGGTCACTTTGTACTTTGGTCAGTGATTCATGCATTTCTGATATTTGTGAAGGAGAGATATCTTCTTCGGGAAAATCAAGAGAGGCTTGTACTTCAGCGAGCAAGTCTCTCAAGGGTTCGGCAATATGCTCAATGAAGCGGCTCAGTTTGCCAGCGAGGTTATCACTAGCAATTCTTAGTGCCGATTCGCTTGTTGCTGAGATCAGCTCTCCGATCGCTTCTGCTTGCACAAGATCGATTTTTCCGTTGAGAAACGCTCTTTTGGTGAATTCTCCTGGTTCAGCCGGGGTAATGCCAAATGCAAATAGAGACTGGAGGATGCGTTTTGCAATGAGCGGGCTGCCATGGGCGTGGAACTCTACGATGTCTTCGCCAGTAAAGCTTCTTGGGCCAGGCATATAGACACAGAGACCATGATCAATGATATCTCCATTTTTATGGTTCAGAATTGACCCGAAACACATTTCTCTTGGGTGCTCGATTGGAGAGAGCCGCGATCGAAATAAAGCTTTTACGGCACTCTTTGATTGAGTGCCGCTGACCCGTATGACGGCTACGCCAGCAGGAGCTGGTGCCGTAGCAAGAGCTGCTATCGAATGTTGTGGAGCCAGCGAAAGATCAGCTGAATTCTTCTTCATAAGAGAATTATACACACATTTAAAGAAACCATCCTATGGTTCACGCTTTTGATAAATATCCGTAAGATACTAGTGGGTTCTCGCAGAGATTTCCCCCTGTGCTTATTTATAGCGCTGGGATGAGCTCCAAGGATGTGCCATTAGAGAGGTAAAGTGTTGAAGGGATGGGCTCTTGAGTGTTTCGAATCCGTACTGCTGCACACTGCCCCTGTTGGTTTGGCAGTGCTCCAATACTGATAATCTGGCCAAAGGGGCGCGACGATGCCTTCTCGCTCACATCATTGCTTTCATAGACTGAAGAGCCTTCTTCCGTTGCTTCATTAGAGCGAATGAAGAAAGGGAGTGTTTGAAACGGTGATTTTCCCCTAGCGAGAGTCTTCTCAACCACTTCTTGGCCTGGATAGCATCCTTTTCCTATAGTGAGAGCAGAGGAAGGAGCTGATTCAAGAAACGTTTTCCCAGGCTGAATCTCATGTGGAAAGTGAAATCTACGTGAAGCGATTCTGAATGCTTTCCATGTTTCATCTGATATTTCATTACAAACATTTTGAAGTTCAGTTCGTATGTCATGAAGAGTAGCGGTTGGAAAGCAGAGATCCCAACCCGGATATATTGTCCTCACTGATGGGATGATATGGATTGGTTGATGAGACAATTCTAGAGAGTCGGGCGCTACTCCAAACAGGTGAACAATGGCTGTGTTAGGAATAGGGTCAAGTGCTATCTGTTCTGTTACTCGAAATTGTAGAATCGCATTCCTGACCTCTTCTAACTCTCCGCCATCAGCGATAATGAGGTAACTTGTCTCAGGCTCAAGACATTGAATCGTGATAATAGCCTGCGTCTTTCCCTGTCCATCGAGACAACCAGTGAGGCAGCTGTCGCCTGTGCCAAGCAACTTAAGATCTTGAGTAGTTCGAGCATGCAAATAACGCAGTGTTTGGCTTCCCGTTGCCAAGAAAATGGGCGGAGTGGGAAGAACAAAGAATCCGCTTCCGGGAAAGCAAGAGAGAACCTCATTCTTACAAGACATGCTATTTCCTATAATGACATTCTCATTTCAATCGAGTTCCGATCCGCTCAAAGTTATCCCAAGACCAATAGACTATCATAGCCTTTCCCTTCAAGCGTTCTTGAGGTAAGAACGGGTCTGCCCAGAATCGAGAGTCTCGGGACTGATCGCGATTGTCTCCAAGGACGAGAACATGTCCATCAGGAACTACGGCTGGACCGAAATTACCTATCGGATCACCTCCATTTTCCCAACGCGCATATGACTCTTTCTGCACCTCCTGATTCACGAACAATTTATTTCTTATGACTTGAATTTCATCTCCTGGAATGCCGATTACTCTCTTGATTATATTATCCTTAGATTCATTCTCCTCTGTGTGCGGCTCATCGACCCTGGTGAAAACAACAATATCCCCTCTTTCGGGTTTTGCATATTGAAAGAGAATTTTATCAACGAAGGGAACTCGCAATCCATAGCTGAGTTTGCTGACGAGAATATGATCTCCAATACGAAGTGTTGGAATCATAGAACCCGATGGGATTTTAAATGCTTCAATGAGTGTTCCGCGTATGAGGAGTGCAAGTGCTAGTAGTAAGAGAATCGTCTTGATGAACGAGACAGTCTCTCTCCAGGCGCTTGTTCCTTTGGCAGTCGTCGAATCCTGTCCTTGCGAGCTCTCTCGCATTTTCTTTTGTGTTAGCTGGTCGTGCATAGTCTTACCAGTTTTATTTTATCAGTTGATGTTGTTCATCTGGATATAGTTCTCAGAGTATCATTTTTAAAATACTTTTCACGATAGACGTATTATATGCATGTATCAGATTTTAGGGGAAACGTCATTTTTATCGGTAAGAACGGAGGAGGGCGCGGAGAGTTCTGATTGAAATAGCGTACGAAAGAAAAAGCCCGCTTTCGAAAGCGGGCTTTTGATGTGTCAGGGACGAAAGAAACTTTTACTGTTTGGCGTGAGCTACGCTTGAAACTCCTGTCTTTTTCCGAAGACAACAGTTTTACAATCTACTTCAATACCATCATCGTTAGACTTTACTGTGGAGACAAAAATTCCGGGTTCAAATGCTCGTTCTTTGAGAATGTTCACCTTCTGCTCGTCAGGGATTGTCATATGAGCCTTGATTGAAAAATTGAGTTCCACGATTACATTTCCTGGCTCATCAGAGAGGAGCTTCGTAATCATGCCGTAAATTGGATAGGTCTGTCCGATTTCGATCTCACCGCTGGCAACTTCCAGCCCAAACTTTTCGAAGAAATTCTGGTCTTTGGCATCTGTTAAACTCATGGTGTCCCTTCTATGTTGTTGTTTTTGATACTTAACACATCCTAATAATGAATCAGTAGAATTGGCCCGAGTGCTTCAGAAAATAGGATAGTTTTTTTTGTGCCTCGCTAACCCACTGTAAGAATGAGATATTTTGGGGGCTTATTTTATGTCAGCGGATAGAGCTGGCAGATTTTCAGCCTTTTTTAGCCGCTGAAAGTCGTACCATTCACAC
>Ga0075480_10002515_pt1 | contig 11806 bp, 9 predicted proteins | sample DEB08_DNA_7_FD_81590 | JGI IMG/M metagenome (GOLD analysis project Ga0075480, IMG submission 81590) | Aqueous microbial communities from the Delaware River and Bay under freshwater to marine salinity gradient to study organic matter... | ecosystem: Environmental > Aquatic > Marine > Coastal ... | reverse complement strand
TTTTTCAAGATCGTAAATATGCTCAAGTGCGAGATATGAATAGGGGCTTTGGAATGAGTAGAATACTTCTATTTTAAGTGCCATTATGCTTTTAAGACCTTATCAAGACTTTGTGATTTGCTGTTTCGTCCATTCGGACCATACTTCATTGTATTGATCACCAACCTTTGAACTACAACAAAAAGTTTATAGTATTAACATTTTTTCGGATTATAGGAGCCTTAGTAAGATTTTGCACCCCTTCAGCACTAAATTCCCGATATTTTAAGAAAGGAAGCCTCCCGAGTTCGCGGTCTTTCGTAACACGGTGAGTGGCATTCGTTGAACGGAGAGTCGTGGGTGAAGAGCGAAATGGATGGCGTATTCAGCTAACCGTCTGGAATTAATAGGCTATTTGTGTTGACTCAGTGCTGCGATGCTATCAGCTCGTCTCTGATAGCCAACCTTCCTCGGATGAGAGGTTCAGCAAACGGAGTACTGAGAGTGGCTTTCAGGGGTTTCAAGAGAGAGTTTCAGTCAGTGAGTGGTCTTCTGTGTCATTTGTGATTACACTTTCGATGGATTTAAAGAGTATTCTGATTGGGAGTCAGCACAGTAATGAAAAGGCGTGAAGAGCTAACGTTTCTTGAGAAGATTTATATCGTTGAGATTCTCAGAGGACTTGGGGTTACCTTCACCCGACTTACGAGAAATTTCTCCCTTCATCTGCTCCATACACTCGGTATTGATGTTGGGGTTAAGCGGGCGGCCAGTATCCAGTATCCCAATGAGCGCAGGGTGTATCCTCCACGCTATCGGGGGAGGCACCGTCTTACTCTCCACCAAGATGGTTCTGTAAAGTGTACTTCTTGTTTCCTGTGCGCTACCGCGTGCCCGGCGCAGTGTATTTATATTGAGCCAGCAGAGCACTCAGATGAGAAGATTGAAAAATTTCCTCACCGGTATGAGATTGACACCTTGCTGTGCATTTACTGCGGATACTGCGTAGAGGCTTGTCCCGTGGATGCGATTCGAATGGACACTGGACTTCATCCTGAAGTCTACGACACCGACCCGCGGTTGTTTATTGAAGACAAGGAAGTGTTGATGGAGCGGTCTCGAGAGATTGAGACGAAGGGTGCCGAGCGTATGTATGAAGAACACATGAAGAAGATGCAGAACATGGAGGCGCGCCCATTTCAGTAGATTGCAGCTCGCCCATGGATAGTGGCAAGTACTGCCCGCATGAGTTTTTTTTCGAGTGTTTATCGAGAGTCGGTAATAAGTATTTTGTGACCATCTCCCCGCACTCTATCTCGTGACGTAGTGCATCTCTCGACAGGATGCCTCTTGTAACGCGGTGCATCTCGTAATGCGGTGCTGGATCAAACAAGTGTGCTGGACGAAAGAGTGAAATGAAGATGAGCAGTTTTTGGTCTCACTATATTCGGTATCAACGAGCTGCGCGATATGCCTGTGCGGTGGGTACCTTTTTTTTCTCAAGTGCTTTTCCTGTCGCAAGCCTTGGAGATGTCCCTGACACCAGTGTTCAGGATACTTCTACGTTGTCCACGCTGTCTACGCCGTTTTCTAGAAGTGCTCTGATCTTTCGGCAATCTCAAGAAAAATCGCTCGACCAGAACTCTCAATCGCAGAAGCGAGCATCTCACGGCTCACTATCTGATTGGCTTGCTCAGCAAGGGATCCCGCAGGCGCTCCATCCCGCTGCTCCGACAGCGCTGAAACTGGAGTCAGGTCAGCGGCCTCAATGGGGTAGTGCTTTTGAGTGGCATAGGGATTGGCTTGGTACGTATACTCAAAGATTTCTGCAAACAACCTGGAAGCAAAAGGGGGTAAGCTTTGAACTTCGGGGAGAGCTGAAGCGTGTGTATCCATATCGGCTGGAGCGCTTTGAGAGACCTCAACTGTTCAGAGAAAGGGTGATGATCTCGCCAGGATTTTTCTCGAAGGGACATCAGTGGTTGACCATTCGACCCCATGTGCAGAGCAGTGAGAAGCAAGGCGAAGATAAATTATGGATGTTTTCTCCTGTGCTGGGTCGAGTGCGTCGAATGAATGCGGTAAATCGTGAAGATAAGCTTCTGCGCTCCGATGTGTCACTCGATGATCTCGGACTCTTCGCGCGCTCATCAGATGGACTTACCTTGAGTGAGGAAGTAGGTGGAGAGTATCTGGTGCCACTTTTCATTAAGAAATTATTTGCGAGTCAATCGAATGATAAGGGCTGCTTCCAGCTTTCACAGACAACATTTCCAAGCGCAGCACGTCTTTCTGTTCAAACCGAGGGAGAATCAGCGGCAGTGCGAATAGATCAATGGCTTTCTCAAGCAAACTTTTTTAATCGGGAAGTAAAGATACTTCACTTGAAGGCAAGCGATCCCTATTCAGATATTGCCCGGGAAGTCGTGGTAATTGACGCAGAGCTGTTACTACCAATTTATCGGATTTCATATGATATATTTGGTAAACAGAGAAATTCATCTGTTATGGTTTATGGGTTTAGCAGGATGGGAGAGAATACTCCGCAAGAGCGGGTAGTCCCGATCGGGATCGCTTCTCTGCTCCTTGATCATGAAACAGAATCACTAACAGTTGTTCAAAGTTTAGAGCATGCGTGGTGTCATTTAACCGATGAAGATCTGAATGATTTTCAGCCACAAAGATTTGCCGTTCGGGATGAAGCGATTCGCAGAGCTCAAAACAGCACTGGTGCGCCAGTTCTTGAGCTGCAAGAGGGCAACTCCTTAGATAATCTTGATACGAGCCCTCACGACATTCGCACTGATGCGTCTCTCAATGAATAATCGTTCAGAGGCCGGAGCTAATATTCGCCGTTTGCTATTTGATGCGCTTTAGGCTCGGTGAGGGTTTTTCCCTCTCTTCGGGAGCAGGGCCGTCTTGAGCTGATACTTTACTCTCAGGGCTATCGATTCGGGTTAGAGCTGCATGTCTTTTTTTCGCATCAGATTGAAGACTTGAATCATCAGATGACGACCGAGTGGGTGATTGAGGTTGTGAATCATTGGTAAGAGCCTCTTCTTCTGTTGGCTCATCGGTTACCACGCCTCGAACCATCTCCTCCAGAATCTCCCTCGGTGCATGTTCTGGCCAGAAGCGGCTTTCACCGGACATCTGGGTTATCCCCCATATATGTTTGATCGGCACCACGCATGTATGGGCTCCCTCTGGAAAAAGGAGCTCAGCCTGAACCTCGGTTTCAGAGATGGTCAGAGGCCCCCTGTAGTAATGACTGAGCTTTAACGTCACATTCGGACTTCCCATAAGTTGCATTGGCAAGGAGACCTCTTCTGCTTGGCCATTGAGATGAACGAAGACTTCTTTGTCTTCAAGAGCTTTCTCCAGAGCAAGCCGGAGCTCCTGAACTGTATTTCTTGTTTGTGCCATCGAATTTTTGAATCGCCTCTATTTTAGGGGAATCTAACGGGATTGAGTATATTCTTCAATATAAGTGATGAGAAGTTACGTGAGTCCAAGAAAATTTCGTTCTTTAGAGCTTTTTTTAGCAGGGATAGTCCTCGTTTTGCTTGTACTACTGGGCTTGCCCGTTGTTTCGGGGGAATTCCGATATCTTGCTGCCTTGAATCCAGAGCTTCATCACTTTCAATAGCCCATAGCATCTTCTTCGGCTTGACATTCGTTGCAGATTTCCGCTCTTCTGACGGGAAGAAGGCTCTTATCGCTCCATTTGCCACCGCCGCCGCTCATTACCGATTGTCTTCTCCGGTCTCGTTTGTCGAGGTGTTCTGCACCAAGATACCTGGCTAAAATTAGCTACTTAGACGAGGTGAGGGATGTCGGAGCTGGCTTAGGCGTGGTTAAATCTCCCTGTGTATGGGATAGAGTGTGGGAGCCCATTTCTTTTGCTTTTGGAGTTCTAAATGGCGGAAATTGAAACAACCCTTCAACAGGAATCAAGAGACAGGTATCTCACCTATGCCCTGAGTGTCGTGACGGGTCGCGCCTTGCCAGATGTGCGGGATGGGCTGAAGCCAGTCCAGCGCCGCATTCTTTACGCCATGGCGAGTAACCTGAAATTGAATCCAGAGGGGTCTCATCGGAAGTCAGCCGCGGTTGTGGGAGAGGTGCTGGCACGCTATCACCCTCACGGGGATACCGCATGCTACGATGCTCTCGTTCGGATGGCTCAGGACTTCTCTTTACGCTATCCCTTGATTGATGGTCAGGGGAATTTTGGTTCTCTCGATGGGGATAGTGCCGCGGCCTATCGCTATACCGAGTCCAAGTTGCTTCCGATTGCACTTGAGGCTATCGGCGAGATTGGTGAGGAAACAGTCGGCTTTCGTGAGAACTTTGATTCAACCGTCATGGAGCCAGAGGTGCTTCCTAGTCGCATTCCGCAGCTTTTAATGAATGGGGCATCAGGAATCGCAGTTGGGATGGCAACCAGCATTCCTCCTCACAACTTAAGTGAGCTAGTGAAGGGATTAAAGGCGTTGTTAAGGGATCCCGAGCTTTCAACAGCTAAGTTAAGCGGATATGTAAAAGCGCCGGATTTTCCAACCGGGTGCCTGATTCTCAATTCCAAGAAAGAGATTGATGAGATTTATCGAACGGGCCGTGGCTCAATACGGATGCGAGGAGAGTGGAAGTCGGAGGTGCTTCCCCGAGGAAAAGAGGCGATTGTCATCACATCTATCCCGTATGCATTAAATAAGGCTCAGCTTGTAGAGAAGATTGCGGACCTTATCATTGGCAAGAAAGTTCCGCAGATCATCGATGTCCGAGATGAGTCAACAGAAGATGTTCGGATTGTACTTGAGCTTGCCTCGGGAGCTGATCCAGAGCTTGTAATAGCCTATCTCTACAAGCATACACCATTAGAATCTAACTTTCCCGTAAACTTCACAGCACTGACTCCCACAGGGTCAGGAGCAAGTCGTCCAGAGCTACTCTCATTGAAGAAGTGTCTGCAGTTTTTTCTCGACTTTCGGGAGGAAGTGGTTGAAAAGCGACTTCGATATGAGCGGAAGAATCTTGCCCATCGTGTTCATATCTTGGAGGGGCTGGTTGCCATCTACGATGCGCTCGATGAGGCTTTAAAGATTATTCGAAGGAGTGAAGGCAGGACTGATGCTGCGACCAAGTTGCGGAAACGCTTCAAACTCAGTGAAGTTCAGAGCTTTGCTGTGGTTGACATGCGAGTGTATCAACTCTCAAAGACTTCGATTGAAGATATTCGGGGTGAGTTGGAAGCGAAAACGGTTCGAATGAAAGAGATTGATAGCATTCTAAAGAGTAGAGCTAAAATCCGTGCCCTCGTGGAAAAAGATCTAGACTCAGTAGAAAAGAAATACGGCGATACGCGGCGCTCTAAGATAGTGAAAAGCTATGAGGAGATAGAAATCAGCGCTAGCGATTTTATTGTTGAAGAGGATGTCTTTGCCATAGTTACTTGGGATGGTTGGATTAAGCGTGTACGACAAACGAATGATATTGCGACAACACGACTTCGAGAGGGCGATGAGATTCTTCATGCCCATCCGTTGTCGACTGTCGATTCAGTCGTATTTGTTACGAATCTTGGATACCTATACTCGCTTTCAGTTGATCAGTTTCCTTCGTCTAGCGGTTATGGGAGTCCAATCCAGAAGTTCCTAAAATTTCGTGATGGAGAACGGGTTGTGGAAAGCTTTGCACTTCATAGCAAACCACCATCACAGGAGTTGTTGTCTCTAGATAATTCTTCTTCAAAGATCGAAGAAGGAGCAACGCTTGCCTTGATCAGTGCTCACGGACTCGGATTTGCATTCACGGTAGATGAACTCTCTGGCCTGAAAAAGAATGGAAAGCGTATCATGAAGCTTCGCGATGGTGATGAGCTGAGAGGGGTGCTTATGATGAGTGCTGAGATTGCACTTTTTACAGAGCTTGGATACGGACTTGTTGTTAAGAAGAAAGACCTGCCTGTGCGAAGTCAACCAGCGCTTGGGGTAATTCTGATTGGAGTCAAAGATGGCGATCAAGTCGTTGGTGCTATTCAAAAGGTAAAAAAGGTAAGAATCACTCCTGAGCAGGGAAAGGAGCGAGAAGTAACCTTTGGTTCGTTACCAAAGGGGAGACGTGGCACCAGAGGGAAGAAGGTGGTTGCTCGAGGAGGAATTATGACTGTTGAGGAAATGCAATGAGCGCAAAGAAATCCTACGCCGCCCAGGATATTGAGGTCTTAGAGGGGTTAGATCCCGTTCGTAGAAGACCAGGAATGTACATTGGTGGAACGGAAAAGGCAGGCTTGCACCACTTGGTCCGTGAAATTCTAGACAATTCGGTTGATGAGGCTATGAATGGATACGCCGATAAAATTGAGGTGATTCTCCATCGGGAGGGTGACTGTATTACACTGACCGATAATGGCCGGGGAATTCCTGTAGACCGGCATCCGAAGCTCAAAAAGTCTGCGCTGGAGGTTATTCTTACGACTCTTCATGCTGGCGGTAAGTTTTCAGAGAGAAACTACGCTTCGGCCGGCGGTTTGCACGGAGTCGGTGCTTCTGTTGTAAACGCACTTTCAGATGAGTTTCATGCAACAGTTTGGCGAGATGGATTTGAATGGTCGCAATCTTTCTCACGTGGGAAGGCTCGTGGTCCTGTAAAGAAGGGAAGGAAGATTCGGAAGCACGGTACGAGTATTCAGTTTCGACCTGATCCAGAAATTTTTAGAGTTACTGAATTTTCTGCCACAGAAATCGAACAGATGTTGAGAGAGAAAGCCTTCTTGAATAAGGGGCTCACACTTGTATTTAAGAATGAGATCTCTGGCTCTGAAGCAGAGTTTTTCTTCGATGATGGCGTGCAGTCCTACCTTTCTCTTTTGCTGGCAGAATCAAAACAAACCCCGATTGGGGACGAACGATTCGTGTTAGAGCAAGAGGAAGGGATTCGGATTGAAGCTGCGTTTTGCTGGACAGAAGGAACGGCCGAGCGAGTCCTTTCTTACGTAAATGGAATTCACACTCGTGGTGGCGGTAGTCATGCTGATGGATTCCGTTCAGGAATTGTGAAGGCCGTTCGAAATTATATCTCAGTGCATAATCTCTTGCCGCGAGGGGTTAAGATTGTTGCGGAAGACGTGAGAGAGGGGATTGTCTGTATTCTCTCTGTGAATATCCCTGGTGCGATCAGTCAATTGCAATTTCAGGGGCAGACAAAAGACAAGCTCAACAATCCAGAGGTAGTGGGTTCTGTTGAGTCCCTCACTCGCTCATTCGAGAACGTAATGAACGAGAATCCTAATCTGGCAGCAATGCTTGTTGAGAGAGTGGTGCTTGCTGCAAAAGCACGAGTTGCAGCTCGAGCAGCTTCTCAAAATGTATCAAGAAAGATAGGGGCCCATAGAAGATTAAATCTTCCTGGTAAACTCGCGGACTGTTCTTCAACGAATCCCTCAAACAGTGAGATTTTTATAGTTGAAGGGGACTCAGCTGGTGGCACTGCCAAGCAAGGACGAGACAGGAAAACTCAAGCCATTCTGCCTCTGCGGGGAAAGGTATTAAATACCATTTCAGCAACGGCAGATAAGGTGGCGGCAAATAAAGAACTTCAAGATCTTGCAAGCGCTCTTGGATGCGGGATCGGTGATAAGTTTCAGCTAGCAAAGCTCAGATACGCAAAGGTCGTTATTCTCACCGATGCTGATGCTGATGGAATGCATATTGCCGCACTTTTAATGGCCTTCTTTTACCGCTTTATGCGTCCCTTATTGGATGAAGGGCACCTGTATCTCGGTCTTTCCCCGCTCTATAGGATTCGGTTCGGCAGCGGGAAAAGTGAGGAGCTTCACTGGGTTTACAGTGAGGAGGAAAAGGATCACGTGTTAAAAACCTCAAAAAAGAAAAATCCCCATATTACCCGTTTTAAAGGACTTGGGGAGATGAACAGTGGAACCCTCTGGGATACAACCTTGAATCCGAAGACTCGTAAGTTACTGAAAATTCAGATAGATGATGTTGCTGAAGCTGATGCTATGCTAGAATCATTATTTGGGAAGGATAGTTCTGGCCGGTATGAATTGATTCAAGAACATGCTCCAAGGCTTGAACTGGATCTATAAAAAGAATACTTGAAAGGGGCATGGAAAATTCGATTTTTGACCAATTAGACCGATCTGCGGAGCGACACGGTGCATGTGAGCCGAGATGGTTAGTGCAGCGCAAACATCCAGAGATCGTTGCTGACCGATATGGAGACGATGGCCCTGAAGTTATTTTGCTTCACGGCCTGTTGGGTGCCATGTCGAATTGGGAAACAACGGTTCCGTTAATGGCGCGTTTTGCGCAGCCAACAGTTTTTGGCTTCCCGCTTCTGAGTGGGCATCGTTCTGAAGTAAAAGTTAAAGCGCTTGCCGCGTTAACGGAGTATTACATCCGACGCGATAACCTTGGGCCGGTTGTCTTGTGTGGCAACTCACTTGGCGGACACGTTGCGATGCGGCTTTGTCTTGCTGCTCCTGAGCTCGTAGATTGTTTGGTGCTTTCGGCGACATCGGGTCTCTATGAGCATTCTGTTGATACTCTTCCTATCCGAATCGGTGAGAAGTTCGTTCGAGAGCACATGGCCAAAGTTTTCTATCAACAGCAGTTTGTAACTGAAGAGGCTGTAGCAGAGATTGTAAAGATTCTCTCAAGCAGGATGAACACCCTTAATCTCATTCATGCTGCGCGGAGTGCAAAAAAAGACAATCTTGCCGACCGACTCAAGGAAATTCAGGTCCCAACGCTACTCGTGTGGGGTGAAGATGACACAGTGACAACGATGGATGTGGCTCATCAGTTCAATGAATTAATCCCAAACTCAACGTTAGTAACGCACAAGAATTGTGGACATGCTCCAATGATTGAGTATCCTGAATGGTTCACAGAGCAGGTAGAGAGCTTCTTAAGAGAAAACTCAAGGTACTACAGCAGCGACAAGTCTTAGTCGGAAAGTGTTTAGTCTGGTTTACGGATAGGAGGGGTGGAGATGTCAGAGAATGAAAAGCCGGTAATCGCTGGAGAGCGCCCAATAATCGAAGAGATGCCAGCAGGGGAGTATTGGTGGTGTACCTGCGGTCGTTCTACGAATCAGCCATTTTGTGACGGCTCTCACAAGGGAACCGGCCTGACCCCCCTTAAGTTTGAGCTGAAAGAGCCTAAGCGGGTAGCTTGGTGTACCTGTAAGCACACGAAGAAGTCGCCGTTGTGTGATGGCTCACACAATCGCCTTCCAGAGGATGCCTGTCGTTCAGAGAAGACCTGTCACTCAGAGGATGGAAATTCCTGAAAAGGAATCATGTCAGGAGTACTTCCTCTCTTCTCTTGCTCAAGCTGTTTTGAGCTCTTCCTTTGTTTTTCCTTTGGGCTTCCAGTACAGTGGTGAGGGTTTATGTCTTTCAGTACCATCGCTTAAAAGGGGGAGTATGAACGAGCACCTGGGTGAATCCTCTCAGTCTGATATCCAACAACTTGCAACTACTATTCGGGTTCTATCGGCAGAGGCTGTTGAGGCCGCAAACTCAGGGCATCCTGGAATGCCTATGGGAGCGGCTGATTATGCCGCATTGTTGTGGAGTGATTTCTTGCAATTCTCGCCATCGAATCCAGAGTGGTTGGGGAGAGATAGGTTTGTTCTTTCTGCTGGACACGGCTCAATGTTGCTGTATTCGTTGCTGCATCTTTTTGGGTACGACCTTCCGATGGATGAGATTCGTAACTTTCGACAGTGGGAGAGTCGAACTCCGGGGCACCCAGAGTTTGGCATTACCCCAGGCGTTGAAACCACGACGGGACCACTCGGTCAGGGGCTTTCCAATGGTGTGGGGCTTGCGCTCTCTCAGAGGATGTTGGCTGAGCGATATTCTCAAGAACTCTTCTCGGGTCGGATCTTCGGCATTGTCAGTGACGGAGATCTGATGGAGGGTGTGGCCTCTGAAGCTGCTTCATTAGCAGGCCATCTTCAGCTTGGAAATATAACCTACATCTATGATGACAATCAGATTTCGATTGGTGGAAAGACTGATGTCTGCTTCACTGAATCGGTGCCTGAGCGATTTCAGTCGTACGGTTGGCACGTAGAGGTCTGTGACGGACATAACATAGAGGAAACGAGGCAGTGTTTGAAGCGAGCGGTTAACGAACAGGCTCGACCGAGCATTATTTGTGCGCGCACAAAAATCGGATTTGGGAGTCCGCATAAGGTAGACACTTCTGATGTGCATGGTGCACCTCTCGGTGCTGAAGAACTCCATTTGACCAAAGAGCAATTGGGATGGACGGAGTCTGGTGCGTTCATAGTGCCGGCAGCGGTACAGGAGTTTTGTCGAGCTCGAATCTCAGATAAAGAAGAGTCGTGTGTTCGCTGGGAGAAGTTATTCACTGCTTGGAAAGAAGAGAACCCAGAGAAAACTAAAGAGCTAGAGGCTCATCTTTCTCTTACTCTTCCCGCTGAGCTTCAGCAGGAGCTTGTTGCAACGCTCAGCGGAATGAACGGAAAAGCAACTCGCGAAATCTCAGGTGCAGCGATCCAAGTTATTGCGAAACACGTGCCTGGATTCGTTGGTGGATCAGCCGACCTGGAGCCTTCAAATAAAACTCTGATTAAAGACAGTTCGGATATTAGCCCGACAAGTTTTGCAGGGAGGAATATCCGCTTTGGTGTACGAGAACACGCTATGGGAGCCGTAGTAAACGGTTTGGCGTATACCCGTAATTGGATACCGTATGGCGCTACTTTTCTTGTCTTTGCTGACTATCTCAGGCCTACCATCCGTTTAGCTGCGCTGTCTCATCTGCAGAGTATGTTCATCTTTACTCACGATAGCTTTTGGGTCGGTGAAGATGGTCCAACGCACGAGCCGATTGAACACATTCAGTCATTGAGGATTATTCCTAATTTGGATGTATATAGACCTGCTGACGGACTTGAGGCCGCGATGTGTTACATGATGGCACTTGAGTCGAAAGAGCGTCCGAGTGCTCTCCTGTTTACTCGGCAGGGAGTAGCTGCTTTAAGCCGTCCTTCGGATTTTCAAGTTGACGAAATCAGAAAGGGTGCATATGTGGTGGCACGGCCGGAGGTGTCGGATTGTGTACTGGTGGCAACTGGATCGGAAGTCTCGCTTGCACTCGAGGCAGCTGAGATGCTTGCTGAGCGCGGGTATTCATTTCGAGTAGTGTCAGCTCCGTGTCTGGAAGCCTTTTATCGTTTGCCAGCTTCTGAGCGCGAATGCATTATTCCAAGAGGTGCAAAAATCGTATCGGTAGAAGCTGGTCTTACCACTGGATGGGAGAAGGTCACTGGAGAGCACGGCTTGCAGATAGGAATCGATCACTTTGGAGCGTCTGCCCCTGGTGGTATCTTGGCTGAGAAGTTCGGATTTGTTCCTTTGGCCATCTCGGAGAAAGTGTATACTTGGATTGAATCATTCCAGTGATGGAATCAGGAACAGACGCTAGGGTGTGATGAATCAATCGGAGGAACCGATGCGAGATTATCTGCGAGAGAAATTTCCACGGTCATGGCTCTTTGTTATTGTTCTCCTTTCTGGAGGGCTTCTCCTTTCACTGTATAGCAGCTTTGAATATGTGCGCATCATCCACTTTCCAATGAGTGGAGATGCGATATGTAATTTCACTGAAACTTTAAACTGTGAATCGGCAATTCTCAGTCGGTATTCATCTGTTTTTGGCATCTCACTGGGGAGTTTTGGCGCACTTTTTTACGGACTCTCTCTCCTATTCTTTCTTTTTTTTACTCCGCCAGAAGGGGAGACCCCAGATGGTGCACTGTCTGG
>Ga0075480_10002512_pt1 | contig 11817 bp, 10 predicted proteins | sample DEB08_DNA_7_FD_81590 | JGI IMG/M metagenome (GOLD analysis project Ga0075480, IMG submission 81590) | Aqueous microbial communities from the Delaware River and Bay under freshwater to marine salinity gradient to study organic matter... | ecosystem: Environmental > Aquatic > Marine > Coastal ... | reverse complement strand
CTCACGCCCCCTATGCTCCCCTATAGGTGACGCATGATGCAGGAGGGGTGAGCGACGGTGTGGCGAGGAGTGGCGAAACTGCTGGCCTGGATGGCGCTCGCGGCAGGGCTCGCCTTCGTGGTGCGAGCCCTCTGGCCGCACCCGGGCTATGCGTCGGGTTCGATCCCAAGGACTTCGTCTGCCGACGCCGGGTCGGGAGCGAAATAGGCGGCCACCGCGGCGGCAAGACTGTCGGCGACGGCGTCTCGGAATCGAGGATCGGCGAGGCGGGCGGCGTCTCGGGGGTGGGAGAGATAGCCCAATTCCATCCAGACGGCGGGCATTCGGGTGAGCCGGAGTAGATCCCAGGTGCGCGGATGCGCACGGCAGTCGGTGAGGTCGGTGCGACGACACACCTCGTCATGCATCAACTCCGCGGCATGGCGACCGGAGAAGGAGTGCGTTCCTCCGCGGGGATCCCCGAAATAGAACGTCGAGATGCCGTTCGCATTCGGGAGTTGCACCCGTTCCACATGCAGACTCACCAGCAGATCAGCCCCCATCTCATTGGCGAAGGCGGCCCGCCGATTCTCTTCGACCAGGGTTGGGGCGGGGGTTCGCGTCAGCAGGACCTGGGTGCCGACCGCTGCCAGTCGACCCTCGAGTCGAGCGCAGACATCGGCGATGATTGCGGCCTCGGTCTCGGCGAACTGCTCGTCGGCGTCCGCGCCGCCCGGGTCGAGCATGACGACCTTCCCAGCCACCCCGCTGCGGGCCGAGTCCCAGGTGAGGCGTTCGCGCAGCGGTGCGGCGAGTTCGCCCTCGCCGACGGTGCGGGTCAGGCGCTGGAGGGCGCGATAGGTGTCCGGCCCGCACATGCCGTCAGCATCGACGCCGACATTGCGTTGGAATTCGCGGATCGCCGAGTCTGTGGCGACACCAAACACTCCGTCGGGTCGACCGCAGTCGAAGCCGAGATTGACCAGTCGCTGCTGGAGACCCAGCACGTCATCGCCGGACATGAGGTGCCCGGGATTGAACAGCAGCACACGGTCGCCTAAGGTCCAGCGAGCTTCGTCGAGATGGCGGAAGGTCTGCGGGCCGACGACACCATCGACGGGGATACCGCGATGCTGCTGGAAGGCACGGACCGCGTCGGCGAGACCCTCGTCATAGGTGTCGGCAGCGATATGGCGACCGGATTCCTCGCAGAAGCCGAGGCGCCGCAGCCGCTCGCGAATATCAGCGACCCCGGGCCCGCTGTCCCCCTGACGCAGCAGGGTCGGGGCCATGCATTACCCCAGGTAGGGCGCGAGATCGGCGAGCAGAGCGGCCTTGGGCTTCGCCCCGATAATCGTCTTCACAACCTCGCCACCGGAGTAAACGTTCATCGTGGGGATCGAGGTAATGCCGTAGCTCGCGGCGGTCTTCGGATTCTCATCGACATTTAGCTTCGCGACGGTGATCTTGTCGGTGTTCTCCGCGGCGATCTCCTCGAGAATCGGCGACACCATGCGGCATGGTCCGCACCACTCGGCCCAAAAGTCGACGACGACAGGCTTGTCGCTGGCCAGGACGTCGGTGTCGAAGTTGGCATCGGTCACGACGATGGTGGACATGAATTCTCCCTAGGTGTGCAGCGGGTGGTGTCGTACGGTCAGGCTACTCGCTAGCAGCGAGGAACTTCTCGGCGTCCAGCGCCGCGGAGCAGCCGCTCCCGGCAGCGGTGATGGCCTGGCGGTAGGTGTGGTCGACGAGATCGCCGCAGGCGAACACGCCGGGAATATCGGTGCGGGTCGTTGGCGCATCTACGCGTACATAGCCCTCGTCATCACAGGAGATCTGGCCCTTGACCAGTTCAGAGCGTGGATCGTGCCCGATGGCGATGAACAGCCCGGTGATGGGCAACTCGCGGGTGTCGCCGGTGACGGTGTCGCGCAGGATCACCCCGGACACCTTCTGATCGCCGATCACATCGACGACCTCGGAGTTCCAGGCGAAGGAGATCTTCGGATCGTTGAAGGCGCGTTCCTGCATGATCTTGCTGGCGCGCAACTCGTCACGACGATGGATGAGGGTGACGGACTTGGCGAAGCGGGTGAGGAAGGTGGCCTCCTCGATCGCGGAGTCTCCACCTCCTACGACGGCGATGTCGGCATCGCGGAAGAAGAACCCATCGCAGGTCGCACACCACGACACACCATGTCCGGAGAGACGCTTCTCATTCGGCACGTCGAGTTCCCGGTAGCCCGATCCCATCGCGAGGATGACGCTCTTCGCGTGATACTCCCGGCCCGAGCCATCACGCACGTACTTCACATCGCCGTCGAGGCGGACCTCCACGGCGTCGTCGGTGATGATCTCGGCACCGAATCGCACCGCCTGGGCGCGCATGGCCTCCATTAGGGCGGGACCCATGATGCCTTCGGCGAAGCCGGGGAAGTTCTCCACCTCAGTGGTGTTCATGAGGGCACCACCGGCGGTGACCGCGCCCTCGAGGACGACCGGGTTCAACTGCGCCCGTGCGGTGTAGATCGCCGCGGTGTAGCCGGCGGGACCGGAGCCGATGATGATGACGTCGCGGGTGTCGCTCATACCGACGATCCTAGGCCCGCAGAGGCGGCCGAATCAGGGCAGGTCGTAGCGGAACCACGTGGCGGCGGCGACATCGGCGTCGCTGCACTCCGGACCCACGACGGCCACGTCGAGATAGGGCGAGTCACCCGGGCTGGTGTGGAGCATGACCACGACCCCGGCATCGCGGCCCTGGAAGAATGCGCGGTCGACGAGAAGCGCGGGCATGGCAAGCCCGGCACTCGAGCCACCCTTGGAGGAATACAGCCGATCGACGCAGTCGCGCAGGGCCCCTGGCTCGGAGGTGAATCCAGCGGAGCCGACCATGGCGGGCATTGCAGCGGGCTCGTCGGCCTGCATCGCCGTGACCTCCTCCATCATGGCGCCGCTGTTGCTGCCGATGCCTGCGGTGCTGAGCAGATTCGTCACCTGGGGGGTCATCGCATCAGGGGAATAGTCCGTGCCCGAGGCGAGCACGAAGCGCGCGGGCACGGTCATAACATCAGCACCCCCGGTGATGGGGTCTTCGCTGCTGGGTGAACTCGTGGGTTCGGCGGGTTCGGTGATCGCGTCGGTCGTCGGAGCCGGATCGGGTTCGGTCGGCGGATCGCTGCGCGGGGTGGCGACGGGTCCAGAGGCGAGGGTGGTCGGCTCGGCCGGGTTGGTAATGGCGGAGTCGGCGACGGGTGGGGCCGAAGAGGTTCCGCCCACGACGAGGGGGACACCGACGACTCCCACGAGGACGAGACCGGCAGCCGCACCGAGAAGGGGCATTACGCGGCGGGGGCGGCGCTCGCGGTGGGCGGCCAGTGCAGTGACCGCGGGGTCGGCGGAGACCAGCGGGGTCTGGTCAGCAAGGGCTGATTCCAGTCGCGCCCACACCTCATCGGGCATGGTCGGCGTCGGCTGCGCACCCAACACGGCCGCGAGATCGGGATACTCGCTCGCCAGGTCGGGCAGATCGCCGTCGGTCCAGTCTTCACTCACCGCTCGGGTCACCTCCTGTCGCCGGTGTGACGGGGCTGTCGGGGTCGGGGTTCCGCAAATGTTGGAGTCGCTTGGCGAGCTTTGCTCGGCCCCGGGAGCAGCGGCTCTTCACCGTGCCTGTCGGGCACTCCATGATCGCGGCGGCCTCCTCGACCGACCAGCCCTCGAGGTCGACCAGCACGATGGCCGTGCGCTGATCGGGGGGCAGTTCGTCGAGGGCGGCGGAGATCTCTAACGCGGTCTCCCGCGCGTCGAGGGCGTCGCGGGGGTCGATGAGCGCGGCGTTGTCGGCGAGTTGGGACCGATCCCCGGTCTCTCCGCTCTCCTCGGGCAGCGGCACCCATGGGCGCACGGCTCGCCGGCGGAGACGATCGAGGGAGGCATTGACCACGATCCGGTGCAACCAGGTCGTGACCGCGGAGTCGCCGCGGAAGGTCTCGGCCCGGCGGTAGGCCGAGATCAGGGCGTCCTGCAGGGCGTCGGAGGCCTCCTCGGGATCGCCGGTGGTCCGTAGGGCGACAGCCCAGAGTCGGTCCCTGTGCCGACGGACGATCTCGGTGAACGCCTCCGGGTCGCCGGCGCAATGCGCGGCGAGCAGCTCAGCATCGCTGGGCGTGGGGACGGGCGTCGACACGTCGGGAAGCCTAACGACCGGGGCTCGCGTGCTCAGGCCAGCACCGAGATCTCACGCAGTCCGCCGACGAAGCCGGAGTCGGCGGGGGGCAGGCGGGTGAACCAGACGAGGACATAACGCCCGACCACCGGTCGAGGGGACCGCAGATCGATCGATTCCCCGATCGCCTCCGCCTCCGCGAGAACCGACCAATCTTGCGGGGGCGCTTCGGGGGATGACCCGACACGGATCGACACGCTCGATCCGGTACCGACAAGTTCGAGGCGCACCGCGCTCACCGCCCGCGGATTGCCCAGGTCGAGCACGAGTCCGATGGGCGCATCGAGATCCGCGGTGTCGGGGTTGTAGAAGGTGTCGGTGGTCCAGGCGGAGATCGGATTGCGATCGATAGCCGCATCGACGGTGTCGGGATTGTGTGCCTCTGGATCCTCGCCGTAGACCAAGGACCGACTCACCGGGATCTGGCCTGGCAGCAATCCGGAGGTGAAGCCGGTGAGGCTGTCGGCCTCCTCGGGAGCGGGGGTGGCGGTGAGCAGATCCGCCGACACCGGGGTCGATTGCCCGGCCCAGGGATCGGGTGCGGTGTCGAGCAGTTGCAGCCCGACGAGTCCGATCCCGGCGACCGCGGCGGCGGCGAGCACCGTCGCCCCGAGCCGACCGATGACGCGCCGGGCTCGTCGCGATCCGCTGCGGGCTGGAGTGCGCGGGGGAAGGCTCGGCAGGCTCGGCAACCGGGTCGAGGTCTCAGTCGATCCGCCGAGGGCGAGCAGCATCGCGGCGACATCGCCATAGGGAGTGACCGGCCTCGTGCGGCCGTGATCGCGAATAGTGGGGATCTCCCCCCAGATCCGAGGATCGATCGAGCGGGTGGTGATCTCATCGACGAGCGCGGGCACCTCCGCCACGACGGATGTCGGGGTGAGCAGGACACCCGCGTGGCGGGGGGCGCCGGAGACTCCGTCGGCGAGCCCCTCGGGCCAGCGGGCGGTGATGAACGCGTAGAGCAGTGATCCGATTCCGTGACAGTCGGGTAGGTCGACGGCCGGGGACGGGGAATCCCCCCACAGGGCTCGGTCGACGGCGAGCCCACGGACGCGCACCTGGCCCTCGCCCTCGGGATCGGTGCTGCCGGAGATGAGCAGGCAGCCGGGCCGGATCCGTCCATGGATGACGCCTGCTCGGTGCGCCTCGACGATGGCGAGGGCGATCTGTCGGGTGAGGTGCATCGCATCGGCGACCGGGAGGGATTCCCCCTCGCGCTCCTCGAACAGATCAGTGAGGGTCCGCCCTTCGGCCCATTCGTGCACGATGGCGACGAAGCTCTCATCGTCGATGTTGATGTCCTCGAGGACATCGAGGACGGCGACCAGATTGCGATGCTCGACCGTGGCGGCCGCCCGCGCGGCCTCGGCTGCATTGGTGGCGCGTAGATGGGAGGCGGGGATGAGACGCATCGCGACGGGACGATCGAGGACCGGGTCGTAGGCCTGCCACAGCTCGATTCCCTTACCGCTCCCGCCCGCGGTCGAAATGAGCGCGCGCAGCGTGTAGCGATCGACGGGCGTTCCCGGCTGCAGCGAGCTCACCTCATCAGGCTACGCATCGGGGGTGCTCGATGCGCGGCGGACGCGTCGGCGCAGCAGTCCCACCACCTGGCCGACCTCGTCGATGCGCAGCACTCGGGCGAGACCGAGATAAGACAGGAGGGCGACCCCGGACACGACGACGACATTGATGAGGACTCCCCACCAGTTGGCGAGTCCACCGCCGGTGACGAAGGTGACCAGGAGCAGCTGAGTGGCGATGGCGAGAACGAGAACGATGAGCCCGGCGAGCAGCATGCGGGCGAAGGCCCGCAGGGTGCGACGCCCATCGAGTCCGCCGAGTCGACGCCGCAGCACGATCCACGACACGATGAACGTCGCCCAGAACCCGCATACGTAGCCGAAGGCGAGGGCGGCCACCTGCGTTCCGCCGCCGAGACCCGAATAGAACAGGGGGACGGCGATGGCCAGCGCGACGACGTTCATGATGACGCTGGCCCAGAACGGTGTCTTGGTGTCCTCGAGGGCGTAGAAGCCGCGGAAGACGACGTAGAACAGGCTGAACGGCAAGAGACCGAGCATGAAGACGCTCGTGATGAGACCGGCGATGCTGGCCTGGTCGGGAGTCGCGGCGCCGTAGCCGAACAGCAGGACCAGCAGGCTGGGACTCACCACGAGCAGCGTCGCGATGATCGGCACGAGCAGTGCCGCAACCAAACGCATAGTGGAGGCGACGTCCTGGGCGACACCTCGCATGTTGCCGGCGTGCGCTACTCGGCTCAGGCTCGGCAGGAGCGCGGTGACGATTGACACCGTGATGACGCTGTGCGGCAGCATGAAGACGAGGTTCGCCTTCTGATACGTCGTGAGACCGGCCGCCACGAGCCCCGCGTCGGCGGCGTTGACATTCGCGAGGGTGGCCAGTCTGGTGATGATGACGTAGCCGGCCTGGTTGACGACGACGAGGCCGAGGGTCCACGCGGCGAGATGGCCGGCCTTGCCGAGCCCAGCGCCCTTGAAATCGAAGCGGGGACGGTAGCGGTAGCCCGCGCGAAATAGGACCGGGATGAGGATGAGTGCCTGCACCGCGACACCGAGGGTCGTGCCGACGCCGAGCAGCACGATCTGATCGGTCGTGAGAACGCCATCGGCCGCTGCTGAGGTGCCGGCGATGATGATGAACAGGACGAAGGTGGCGATGGCCACGATGTTGTTCGCGATGGGAGCGAACATCGGGGGCCCGAACACCCCGCGCGAGTTCAACACCTGCTGGCTCATGGCGTAGATGCCGTAGAAGAAGATCTGTGGCAGCAGCAGCCGCGCGAAAGCAGTCGCGAGTTCCCGTTGCGATTCGTCGTAGGCGCTGGTCGCATAGAGATCGACCAGCAGTGGCGCAGCGAGAACCGTGATGATCGCGAAGATGAGAAGCACCAGGCCGACGAGAGTGATGAGGCGATCGGCATACGCAGCACCACCGTCCTCGTCCTCGGCCATCCGTCGGACCAGTTGCGGGATGAAGACCGCGCTCAGCGCCCCACCGATAAGCAGGATGTAGAGCACGTTCGGCATGGTGTTGCCGAGGGAATAGGCGTCGGACACGATGTAGAAGCCGAGCGCCGTGGTCATCGCGATGTCGCGCAGCACGCCGGTGATACGAGACGCCATCGTTCCCGCGGCCATGACCGCGCTGGAGTTGATGAGGTTGGGGCTGCTCACTCCGCCGCCTCGTTGCGTCGGGCTCGGGAACGCCGAACTGCATCAAGGATGACAAGGACGAACAGCAGCACGGCCGCACCGACGGACACCCAGAGCGCAGCGCGCGAATAGGCGGTGGTCTGGAGTTGCAGATCCGCGCTCGCCCCGAAGTCCTCACCCTCGGTTGTGATGAGGTGGACGGTCACCGGGAGAGGCTCGCCGCCGATGATGCGGACCGGGATCTCGAGGCTGGCTCGGCGTCCGGCCTCGATCTCCACCGGCTCCAGGGGATCTGCCTGCAGCCGCGCGGTAGGGGCGCCCTCGACGCGAAGACCAACGGTGACGGATCGGTCGAAGTCATTCGCCACGGTGATAGGGATGCGTCCGGTGTCCCCGCTGAAGGTGATCGTTCCCCGCGAGACGACAGTGACCTTCGCGGTGTCGGCATCGAGATCGGCCTGGATGATGTTGAGCAGTTCGAATCCCGTGGCGAGCTGCGACCGCCATGCGGCTGAACCACTGCGCAAGAGGGCCCCGGCAATCGGCTCGGTGATGTCGACAGGATTGTCGACGACCTGACGCAGCAGACCGAGGCTGAGTTGGGCCTGCTCGATGCGGTCGATGTAATCAGGTGGCAATTCGCGTTCCCGTTGAGCCGGGCCGTAGGTGGCCCGGGAGCGTGACACGGAACTGGCTGGGGTGGCGAGCACGTCGTCCAGCGGCACCAGATTCACCCAGGGTGCGAGTCTGAGTCCGACGAGCAGTTCGCGCAGCAGACGCGGATCGCTGCTCCACCGGGGATTGCCGGGTCCGGCGATGATGGTGCGTTCGATGTCGGGTGCCTCGAGCGTGATGAATGCGGTCTCGGCGAGGAAGCGCTGTCGGGCTTGCAACCGGTCCACCTTCGTGGATTCGGGCATGGCCAGGGCATCGCGGAGTCCGGAGTCGATGAGGACCGCTCGCATCGGCCCGAACTGCGTATCGAGATCGACCAGGCCGCTCGGGGTCAGCCCGGGGTCGAGGATGGGGGCGAGAACGTCATCGCGCAGGATCACTGCGCTCACCCCGGTAGAGGCTAGGAGCGAGAGAGTCGACTCGCCGATGCGTCCACCCGGAGCCCAGTAGAGGCTGCCGGCTCCGGTGGAGCCGATGGTGGCGCGAGAGACAGGTCCGGCAATTGACACTGCGCGCACGACATCCCGGTCGAGGCCGCCCCGCTGCAGCGCGTCGGCATCGATATCGGCATAGGGCAGTGTCCAGATACTCGTGCGCTCGGCGATGGACTGCACGTCGCGCAGCCAGCGCCCGGCTGCCTGCTCCTCCGTCCCGGGGACAAGGTCGTCGCCCTCGGCGACCAGATAACCCGAACTCATCGCGGAGACGGCCTCGGTGAGAGAAGGGTCGATGATCCACGACACTTCCTTGCGAGCAGTCGTGCCCGCTTCGAGGAGGTGGTCCAGTCTGCCGCCAGAGGAGATCGCCTGGGGTGTGGAGTCGCCGAGGAGCACCCCGTCGGGGGTGGTTCCGGGCCATGCGGCCAGCGGCCAGAGCCACGCGAGATCGAGGGGCGCCTCGGGGGCGTCGGGCACCCAGGGCAGGAGGGTCCGGCCGACGCCGAGGACGGTGAAGCCCAAGCGAGGATCGATGCCGATCAGCTCGATGCCCAGGACATAGACCCCCGGACCGGGAATCGGGATATCGCGCATCCGCACCCGAATCGAGAAGTCCTTCTGCCGCCCTGGCTTGAGCCGATTTGCGACTGGCGTCGTGGTAGAAGAGATGGCGAAACCGTCATAGGCGTTGCTCCGCTCGGATACCTCGTCTAAAGCGGCACGCGAGGGCAGGGGGGCTGGCAAGATCGTGAGTCGCACCGAGAGGTCGGTGAGGTCGTAGTCGGTGTTCGTATTGGCGACTCGTCCCTTGATGATCATGCGACTCGAGGGGCTGACGATCGTGGGGCTCACCGAGGTGAGCACGACACGACCCGGGGTGGACTCCGTTGCGTGGGCCGAGGGAACGCCGATCCCGGTTGCTGGAAGCCCGAGTGCCAGGAGGACGGTCAGGAGCCCGATGACGACCCGCCTCACCCGGCGTCCGCCAACAGATCGGGGAGTCGGTCGAGTAGGCGGCGTTCATCGGCATAGGCCAGCCGGGCGCGCAGATCATCCAGTGGAACCCAGGCCACCTGCTCGACCTCGGCGTCCTCATCGGATAACTCTCCCCCGCGGGCCTCGATGAGGAAATGGTGCACGGTCTTATGGATGCGACGGTTTTCGGCGATGAACCAGAAATCGATGACCCCGAGCGGTGCCAGAACCTGGCCGACGATGCCGGTCTCCTCCTGAACCTCACGCAGTGCCGCGTCCTCGGGGGTCTCCCCTTCCTCGAGGTGACCCTTCGGAAGCGACCACACCAGGCGCCCACGGCGATCGTGTCGAGCGATGAGGACCGCGTGGGCCCCCCCGGCTCCCCGCTCGATCACGAGTCCTCCCGCCGAAGTCTCCTCCACTGTGGGCATGGGGACTGCCGTTGTGCGGGGGGCTCGGCGCCGCATCGACCCCGGCGTGGGGGAGGTGTTCTTCTCGCCGGAGGACATGTCTCGAAGGATAACTGCGCGGATGTCCATCGTCGGGGTCCTAGGGTGGGGTGCCGTGCCGGTCACTCCCACCTCTCCCCCTGATCGAGCCGCGGCTGCCGCAGCTCTGATCGGCATTGCCGCGGACCTCTCCGGGTTGGTGGACCGGTTCACCGAGGCTGGCCATGAGGTCGCCCTGGTCGGGGGCACCGTGCGCGACACGCTCCTCGGGCGCCTCGGTCCCACGAGCGACCTCGATCTCACCACCGACGCCCGCCCGGAGGTGATCTCGGCGATGGTCGACGGCTGGGCCGATGCCGTCTGGGAGGTCGGGATCAGATTCGGCACGGTGGCCTGTCGGCGTGGGTCACGGACCTACGAGATCACCACCTACCGATCGGAGCAGTACTCCGCCGACTCGCGCAAGCCCGAGGTGACCTTCGGCGACTCTCTCGCGGGCGACCTGCTGCGCCGTGACTTCACGGTGAACGCCATGGCAGTGCGCCTGCCCAGCCTGGAGTTTGTCGACCTGCATGACGGAACCGCTGACCTTCATGCACGTGTGCTGCGCACACCGGCGACACCGGAGGAGTCTTTCTCCGATGATCCGCTGCGCATGATGCGTGCTGCTCGGTTTGCTGCCCAACTTGGTTTCGCGGTCGCACCGGAAGTACTCGAGGCGATGACGGCCATGGCCGATCGCATCGAGATCGTGTCAGCGGAGCGCGTGCGGGAGGAACTGACCCGACTCCTGATGTCGGATCATCCCCGCTGGGGCCTGCAGGTGTTGGTGTCGACGGGGCTCGCCGAGCGCATCCTGCCGGAACTTCCTGCCCTCCAACTCGAACTCGATGAGCATCATCGACACAAGGATGTGTACGAGCACTCGCTCACCGTGCTCGAGCAGGCCATTGATCTGGAGTCCGCTCATGAGCCGACGATCGAGCCAGATCTCATCCTGCGCCTCGCCGCGCTGTTGCATGACATCGGCAAGCCTCGGACCCGGAAGTTCGAGCCGGATGGTGGGGTGTCCTTCCACCACCACGAGGTGGTGGGTGCGCGCATGGTGAAGAAGCGCCTCACCGCTCTTCGATTCCCCAATGACGTCATCGATCAGGTGTCGATGCTCACCGAGCTTCATCTGCGATTCCACGGATATGGAACTGGGGAATGGACTGACTCGGCGGTGCGTCGCTATGTCCGTGATGCGGGCGATCAACTGCTGCGACTGCATAAGTTGACTCGAGCTGATTCGACGACCCGCAACGCCCGTCGGGCTCGTGCGCTGCAGAACGCCTATGACGATCTGGAACGGCGTATCAGTGAACTCGCGGAGGCGGAGGAACTCGCAGCGATCCGGCCGGATCTCGACGGCAACGCGATCATGGAGATCCTGGGGATCGGACCGGGCCGCGAGGTGGGCGAGGCCTACCAATACCTGTTGGAATTAAGGCTTGATCGAGGCCCGATGGATCAGGCGGAGGCGGAGGCGGAACTGCGCGCGTGGTGGGAGCAGCGCCAAGCGTCGAGTTAGACCTCGACGTCTTCCTCGATCACCACGATCTCTTCTGTCGGATCGGTCCGAGCGAGAACCTGCACAATGCTGAGCGCGATGAGAGCCAGGATCGCGGCGATGATGGTGCGCCACACACTGAGGTCGTTTCCAAGGACGACGATGATGGCGAACACCACAGCGATGCCGATACGCACCCAGCGACCGTTGCGGGCGAACCAGGGTCCTGACTGGGTGAGCGGACCGGGCGGAACCGTCCGTGCGATCGAGGTGGCGCCACGGTCGACTACTGCCCGCAGTTCAGCCGCGATGCGCG
>Ga0075480_10002510_pt1 | contig 11825 bp, 12 predicted proteins | sample DEB08_DNA_7_FD_81590 | JGI IMG/M metagenome (GOLD analysis project Ga0075480, IMG submission 81590) | Aqueous microbial communities from the Delaware River and Bay under freshwater to marine salinity gradient to study organic matter... | ecosystem: Environmental > Aquatic > Marine > Coastal ... | reverse complement strand
TCAGAAATTCAATTTCAAGTGTAGCAAGCCGCCTTCGTCAGGGTGAAAAGCTTTCTCATGCACTTTCACAAAGTCCATACTTACCAAAGCTTGTTATCAAAATGTTAGCAGTGGGTGAAGAGACAGGTAATGTTGAAGACATGATGGAGAGAGTAGGTAATCGTTACGATACTGACCTGCGTACCAAAATTAAGAATCTTTTAAACCTTTTCGAGCCGTTAGTGATTGTAGTTCTTGGGGGCGTTATCGCTTTCATCGTTGTGACTATGTTCCTGGCTATTTCAGATATATCAAAAATGTAATTAAGAGGAGTTCAAAATGAAAAACAAGAGAATTAAAAAAAGGCAGTTTTCACTATTAGAGGTGATTATCGCAATCACAATTGTTGCTTTGGTAGCCACTATTGCTGTTCAACAAATTGGAGATCAAAGTGATCAAGCTCGAGTTGAAGCTGCAAAAATTCAGATAGCTTCATTTAAAGATACCATCACTACATACAGAATTAATACAGGTAAGTTTCCTAACACACTTCAAGATTTAGTGACCAACGAAAGTGGGGCTAAAGGTTGGCGTCAATTATTGGAAGAAATTCCTCAAGATCCTTGGAATAATGACTACCAATTTAGGTTAGCACCAGAAACGTTTAATAAATTTGAGATAGTTTCATATGGTGCAGATGGTCAGCCAGGCGGTGAAGGGTTCAATGAAGATATAACTCTCAATAAGAAGAAGGATTAATCTTCATAAATGAGAACAAGAAAGTCAAAATTCTCTTTAATTGAGGTCATCGTTGTCCTGATGATTCTTGTTCTCATAATGACTTTAGCCGTTCGTGGTTTTCAGGAAAAAAATCCTGGTGAAACCATCATTGAAATGTCAGATACAGTTAAGCAGGTTTTTAAAAATGCAGCAATTCGAGCTCAGTCTTTTCAAGTTCATGTAAAAGTTCGAGTTGTGGTAAAAGATGACGAATCATTAACCTTTTATCTTGAAATGGTTAATCATAATCCTGAATTACCTGTTAAAAACCCAGATGACATGACCGAAGAGGAGTTAATGGCTGCAAGTGACAAAAATTACAATGTCAGAATGTGGTCTGGAGAAGATGATTATGAACTTCCTTCTGAAGTGAAAATTACAGAGTATGAAGAACTTATTAATGATAACAATGAAATTTTCTTCAACTTTTATCCAGATGGAGAAGCAACTGGACCGGATTTGAAAGTGTTAGTCGGTGACAGGCAGTTTCAGTTAACTGTTGACCGCCTTATGGGACAACTCGTTTTATTTGAAAATGAAGATATATGATTAAGAAATTTACATTATTAGAAGTTATTATAGCCACTCTTATTTTGGCTCTTACCGCAACTATTGCGATTGAGAGATCAAGTAGAGCTCAGCTAAATACTTTTAATGCTGAAGATGAGTGGGGGAGAGAACACCTACTCACTTTAGGTTGTGAATTCTTTCTTTTGTTTGGTCATGAAGCAGAATTCCCAGTTGAGAAGCTTCCAGAAGGATTCTCTCTTACATGTGAACTCAATGAAGGCATTATTCCTGAAGATGAAGAGGAAGAAAAGTATGATCCAGTAAATGGTTGGGTCATCGGTGAATATACGATCCGACTATTTAGAGATGGTACTGAAATCGATAGCATAATGATCGATAAACTCGTGCCAGCGGAGTTGTTTGAATGAAAAAGAATAACTTCACTTTAATTGAAATAATTATCGCACTTGGGCTTTTTGTTGCTCTTTCAATCAGCTGCATCTCACTTATTTCGAATTTGACTACATCTATGGAAGCGCAAAATGAAAGAGCTCAGCATATTGATGGCTTAGTAAAACTAGATCGAAGTTTAAAAAAGATGTTCTCAAATATGGTTCAATACACCTGGCGAGATGAGAACAATGAAAGACTCCCTCACTTCCTCGGATTAAGCGATTCTATCCGTTTAGCCTACTTGAACCGTGTTAATAATTTACAAGATGGCGGCTTAAGGTTTGCGGATATTTATGTTGATGAAGATGCCAATTTAGTTGCCAGATACCAAAATAGACCTTTTAGAAATGCTGAAGAACTGAATGAAGATGCTTACATTAGCATTTTAGCAGAAAGTGTAGAAAGCATTCAATTTGATTACGCTTCAGTTGAAGAAGACCGAACAAGCAGTGAAGATTTGGAATGGCTACAGGAATGGAGTGATGAACGCCTTGATATTCCACTCGCTGTTATGATTACAGTCAACTGGACTGAAGAGTCTGGAAAAGGTTCAGAAACATTCCTTTGGAGAACAGCAGGAAACTCTTATTACGAACGCTGGGGGGCTTGGCGTAATGGGGAGAGTATTAGCCGATGAAAAAGAAACAGGACAAAGGTATTGCTCTTATAACAGTACTTCTTACTCTAGCTTTTCTATTTGTGCTAGTTACTTCAATTGTGGCAACAGGTGAACTGACATTTAGAATGACGGTAAATAGTGCTAGAAGTCATAGAAATGTTTATGTTGCAGAAACTCGTTTAACTAGAACGATGTGGAACTTAGTTTACGACATCAAAAAATATGGAAGTAATCGTCGCTTAGGCTTTAATGATGATTTAGGTTCGGAAGAACAAGAAGAAGAAACCCGTTACTGGGCAGATGGGAACCCTTATTACTATAATGATTATGGTAAAAGTGTAACAGTAGTAATAGAGGATGCAAATAAAGGCTTTGATTTTAGTGGAAATATAACCAGTTCAAAGATTTCAGAAATAATGAGGTTAATTAAACTTCCCGCTGAATCGACTGAAGAAGAAAGGGAACCTGTTCAGTTTTTTATAGATAAGCTGGTTGACTATACTGACAGAAATGATCTTCACAGAGATGAGGGCATGGAACGTGAGGATTATGAAGAAGAGTTTGGCTTTGACTTACCTAGAAACGCTCCGATTGAGTTTTCTGAAGAAGTATTGTGGATTCCAGGAATTGAAGAAGCATTGTTTGCTCAGAAGAATTTAGTCGAAGAAGATTACAATATGGAAAACTTTAACTTCAGAGTAAGCGACTATTTAAAAGTAGTGCCTTACAGAGGTAAGAGTTTCCCTAGAAATAGCCGGCCAAATTTTTTCTCTTCAACCAATTATCAAATAATGCACTTAGCAGAGCTGGAGCCAGCAGAACTGGAAGAAGTTATCGAAGCAAGAGAACTTTGGTATAAAGAGGGCGAGAATATTCAGGAAACTATTCCAGAGCTTTACTCAAGACTCGCGCGAGTTTTTAGTTTTTCAGAATCAAAGATTTATAAATTTAGAATTCAAGTGTCTAACGAAGACGGAAGTTCTACAGTCAATACAGAAACAATAATTGACCTTAATAGGTCGTTACCCAGTTACCGGCAAAATACTTTTTCTGGTTTTAGATACTGGAGAAAGGTGAATTTTTAACAGGAAAACAGATGGGAATATTTGGAATTAAATCAGCCGCTTTGACGTGGAATTCTAAAGGCGAATGCTTTGGTATTCTTCTCGAAAAAGATGGTCAAAAATACAAAGTATCAAAGAACTGGTATGAGAAGGCATCATCATCGGATGCAATTGCGAATTCACTTCAAAAAGGTTATGCCTCTTTAGGAATTTCTGAAAATGACGTCGTCGTTGTCGGTGAAATGGGTATGAAATGTAGCTTCGCAGATTTTGATCAGCCTCTTATGAATCCGAAAGATATGCAGAAATCTTTAGGCTTTTCACTTTCTAGTCATTTCCCAATGGACCCAGTTGATCTTCACTGGTCTTACAGAGTGGTAAATGAGAAAAAAGAAGGCGGACAAGCCCAAGTTCGACTTCTGGCTTTGAAAAATAAAGTATGGAATGACTGGTTAGATAATATTGGTACTTTGAAGGTTGACCAAATTATAGCTCCAGTAGCAATAAGTGATTCTGTTATCAGTGAACCTGTCTACATACCGTTTAACTCTGAAAAAGGTTTTGTCCTGTATCACAATGAAGACGGTTTCCTACAGAGCCAGGCAACACTTTCTGAAAGTGTTGAAGATGGAGTTTTTGGAGGAGGTGAGAGTCCTTTAGAGCATGAAATTCTGGATATCGGAACTCTGAGCTCTAAAGATAGTGGAACTCAACAAAAGTTTGCTCAAACCGTTCTTTTAGCAATGTACGGTTTATCTCCCGGTCTAAAGAAAGACAAAGAATCTGCTTTTGAAACTCCTAAATCTTTAATTCCAAAAAGAAATGTAGTTATCAAAACTATGTGTGGAGCATTTGCTATTTTCTTGCTGATGTTAGGTATTTTCCAGGGAAGTCGTTATATGGCTTTCAAGAAAAAAGAAGCGGCGAACATTGACTTTAAAATCAATCAACTGGATAAAGAGGCAAAGCTTAACAAAGTTGACCCTAAAGACCTTGAAAACCTTACTCAACTTCATATGGAAATCAATGAAAAGGTTATAAGGCCTGTTTCTGCCAAAGATGTTCTGGTAGTTCTAACAGAGACTCTTCCAGACGACTTTTATTTAACTAGTTTCAGCTTAAGAAGTGATGTCGTTAAGTGCAAAGTGATAGTTCATAACGAAGAAAGAAACTGGGAAGACCTCTATGAAATTTTCAAGAAAGAAGACTTTTTCGATAAGGATGTTCAGTTGCAGCGTGGAACAAGAGATATTTCACTAACGCTTAAGGTTGCTAAAAATATCGACCTTGAAGCAGAGGAGACGAACTAATGGATCAGGCAAAAAGAACTAAAGTAATGCTCGTCGTGGTTATGCTCCTGGTAATCATTCTCCTTCTTTCTGGTGGTAAGAAAAATAAAACATCTTCAGGTGGTGGAATACTCGATAAAATCACTGGTGTGAATATCGATAAAAAAGTTCGCGAGTTCAATAATGCAGAGATGACACGGAACAGAGTTCTCGACGAGAAAAATGCTTATATAGAGTTATCTGATGAAATCAGTGACGAACAAGCTAATTTTTGGGTTTACACTAAAGCAGGTTCTCCTCGTGGTGAAGCTCAGCAGAAATTAAATAGCCTTGCTAAGAGTATGGGAATTGATGATGTTCGAGTAAGTATTGGCTTTGAGAGAACAGTTCCTGGTTGCCAATACCTAAAGATGATCGATTTCTCTGTAACCAGTAGAAACTTCAATATGAAGAACATTGCCTTGTTTATGGAGGCATTGGATAACACTTCTCAGAAGTTTTACTGGGGTGACTGTAAAATTTATCAGTCAGGTAAGAGCTTCTCTTTTTCAGCCAATGTAAGAATTTATGTCTTTAACAAGAAAGCAGTTGAATTATTGGGGAAGAATTAAAATGAGATCTGAAATTGCTTACAGAAATGAGTTTACAAAAAACAAGAAGACAAGCTTCAAAAATTTAACATCGCCAAAGCCTTTGGCTAAAAAGAAAGAGATTAACTCAACTAGCAGGGAAGACAAATGAGAGAACTATACTTAATAGGTTGTCTGGTCTTAGGTGCCAGTGCTGTCGTTGCCACAATGTCAGTGGTTAAATACGACTACAAAAATAGCAATAAAATTCCAGAAGATATCACGTATTCATCACTTGAAGAAGACGTCGAGCCAGAAGCTGATATAAAACAATACCAAGTCGATGTCATTCATGAAAGAGATGCTTTCAGTAAGCTAAGAGGTAAGGAAGTACCTGAAACTACGGTTGAAGAAGAAGTAGCTCCAGTTGTACAAGCTAAGTACAGTTTTGAGCTTCGAGGTATCAATGCTATCGGTAATAAAAAAGTGGCATTGCTTACCGCTCAACCAATAAGAACTAGTAGAACGTCTTCTCGCTCGAGCCGCTCTTCAGGCCGATCTATAACTCCAGTAACATCTAGGTCGAGTACAGTCCATATTGTAGCAATTGGAGAAGAGATAGAAGATTCAGGGCATAAACTAAAGTCAATAGAAGGTAAAAAAGTCATCATAGCAGATGCTTCTGGAAGAGAACTTCCACCAATCTTCTTTAGTTTGGTTAGTGAAGATAGTATTAAACGTGGTGAGTTAGCTTACAAGAATGAACTTTCTCGTCAGAAATACTTCTCAAAGCAAAATCAATTTCCGAATTCAAGTACAAAAAGACCAACGACAACTACTTCGCAACCTAAGCCAACTAATAGTACCAAAAAACCAGACCCGCGTACTATGACCAAAGAGCAAAGAGAAGCGGAAATGCGTAAGCGAGCAGAGAATTTAAAGGCGGAAATGAAACGCCTAAAAGAATTAAGAGAGTCAGATAAAAAGCCTAAAGACTCAAGTAAAAATTATAAAAAATAAGAATTTTAATCCCCTTAAGGAATTTTATGATTAATATTAAATGGACTAGTAAATTTGCTTCAGCTTTTCTTTGCCTTGCACTTCTGGGCTGCAGTACCGTTGAAGAAGAAAAAGAACTTGAAAGGCAAACTGAACTAACAATCAAGAAAGATCAGGAAAAGAAAGTTGAGAAGGTTCCTGATGTTATCGAAGCAATTTCACCTCTCAAGGATCTTAATGAAAATAGAATAAAGCTTGATCTACCTTCTAGAGAAGCGATCAAAGCAGATACTTCTACACCATTAACTTATAGACTGGCTGACGTCATGAAAAAGAAAGCAGCTAATCAAGCAGCTTTTGATGAAAAAGTGAATGTCTCACTATTCCAGGACAATACAGATCTTCTTTTAGCAATTGACTCTTTCAAAGAAACTTTAGGTTTTCAATATATCATTGATCCAGGTGTTAAAGGAACTGTTAAAGCAGATATTGAGCTAAAAGATGATAACGGTTTAACTCGCTATCAAGCTTGGAAACTTTTTGAAGAAGTTCTCTACATGGGTGGTGCTTATGCAACTCTTGAGCCTTCAGGCATTATTAAAATTATGCCATTTATCAAGATGCCTAAAGAAAAGCGTCTCCTTCTTAAAGGTGAAAACAATGGCAATGTTGCAATCGAGATGGTGCAGTTAGTTAAAATGCCTGCAACTGAGATTGTTAATAATATCCGACCTTTCATGACGGATGGAGCCTCAGTTACAGTTTTAACTAGAACGAACTCACTTCTAATTGTTGAAACTCCAGGAAACATGGAGAAGTTAAACTCATTAATTAGAATGCTTGATACAAATGGTCAAAATGGGTGGCCGCAGATTGCGTTTCAGTGCAAAGAAATGGATTCGGCAACTATCATTGCTGAAATGCAGACTGTTATGCCAATTCTTGGCTTCACTATTTCACAGGGAAACAATGCAGACCCAACTGGAGTAAAGATCGGTTCTTTAGATAGACTAGGTGTAATAGTAGCAAGTGCCCCAACTAAGGAAGCATTGGTCGAGATTCAAAAATGGCTGAAAGTTCTAGACACTACAGATTCTTTAGAACAAGAAAAAGTTTACTACTATCCAGTTAAGCATGGAGTTGCTGAAGATCTTGTAAATGCCGTGACAACTTTCTTTCCAAATACAACAGCTGGCCGTGGCGCAACTTCTGGCTCTGGAGGAAGTAGTTCATCCAGTAGAGCAGGAAGTGGACTTAGTGGAGGTAATAGAAGTAGTTCTGGTGGAATTCGTGCTCAGCAGTTAAATAGAACTCCGACTACTCAACAAAGAAGTGGAACTTCAATTCGTAGGCCAACTACTTCAACTGGAGCTAGGGCAGCGAGTGCAGAAGAGCCATTAACAGTGTTTGATATGCCTGTGACAATGTTCGAGGATACAAGAAGGAATCAGCTGGTTATTCGTTCAACTTCTAGAACGTACTCAATGATGAAAGCAATTCTGAATCATCTCGATGCTCCAGCTATGCAGGTGCTTATTCAAGTTACAGCTGTTGAAGTTGATTTAAGTGACAGTCTAACGTACGGCTTTGAATATGCCGCACAAGCAGCTTTTGGAGATTCAGATGGCAGTATTGGAGTTGGTAATAATGTCACTTCAGCTCCAGGGTTTGATTTAACAGGTGATTCAGCTCTGTCTCCAGGAATTAATGCACTACTGCAAAAAGCTGGAGTCAATAATGAATTTGCATTTGTGAGAGCTGTAGCAGGAGACTCAAATTCTAGACTCTTATTCTGTCCACAAATTCTAACCATGAACGGTGAAGAAGCTGAGATTAATATTGGTCAGGAAGTTCCAATAAGATCAGGTAGTACCACTAACACAACTGGTACAACTGATTCAATAGAATACAGAAATACTGGTGTAATTCTCCAGGTAACTCCACAAATAAGTGCGGATAAAAGAGTAACTCTAACGATCAATACAGAATTATCGAGTGTTGCAGATCAATCGGAAGATGCTCTTATCGATTCTCCTACATTCAATGAAAATACTCTTTCAACTAGGCTGATTGTTGACAATAAAGAAACAATTCTTCTTGGTGGAATTATTCAGAAAAATGAAAGTCGTTCAAACAACGGTGTACCATTCTTACGAGACATTCCATTTCTAGGTTTCTTTTTCTCCGGAACTTCAAATTCGCAAGGTAAAAAAGAGTTGGTTATCTTTGTTAAAGCAACAGTGATTGACAATAAGAGTGAATACGAAAATATGATTCTTCGTTATAAAGAAGCTCTTAAGTACAAAGCAGAATCACCGGAGTTAGAAGAGTAATGGTGGATGAAGGAACTTTAACTGATCAGGGTATAGCTGAATATATCTTCGAGAAACTTCAGGAAATGCTTCCTGAAAATAAAGAGCTCGAAGAGATGGAGCCATATCCCATGTTTGAATGGGAGCTTGTCAATAAAGGTTTAATTACAGAACAGAGCCTTCTGGAAATGTATGCTGAGCTCTCGGGTTTAGAAGCTTTAGAAGATGAAGAGCTTGATGTAATAGAGAAGTTTGAAGAAACGAACTTTGATTATCTTAATGAAAAAGCTTTAATTCCACTCAACTGGGAAGAAGACGATCAGATTGTTTTAGCAGTTTCATCTCCATATGCTTTAGGAGATATTTCACTACAGTGGTTTTCCTCTTATGAAAAAGAAGCTGGTTTTTTCCTGGCTCGACGTTCGGTAATTGAGCGTAAAATCACAGAAGTTTATCAAAACTTAGATGCTTTTGGTTTGGATGGTGGTAGTGAAGATGCACTTCGAGACTTGGCCAAAGAAGCGCCAATTGTTCGTTTAGTTAATGACGTATTTGCTCGTGCTGTTGAAATGGGAGCCAGTGATATTCATGTTGAGCCAAGTGAAAATGATCTAGTTATTCGTTACCGTGTTGACGGTGTTTTAATTACTGCCTTCAATCCGCCTTTAAGTCAATTCTCTGCAATTGCGTCACGTTTGAAACTGATTGGTGGATTGAATATAGCTGAACGCAGAGTACCTCAGGACGGTCGTATTGAACTCAATATTGGTAAAGCACAGTTAGACGTTCGTATGAGTACACTTCCGGGTATGCATGGTGAGAGTATTGTTATGCGTCTTCTCCAGAAGAATGCAGCGTCATTTACTCTCGAAAACATCGGTATGGATAAAGATCTGGAGACAAAGTATAGACGGCTTATCAAGCGTCCTCATGGACTTTTACTGGTTGTTGGACCAACTGGTTCCGGTAAAACAACGACTCTCTACTGTGTTTTGAATATCATTAACTCTGGTTCAGAAAAGATAATTACTGTTGAAGATCCGGTAGAATATCAGATCAAAGGAATTACTCAGGTTCAGGTAAAATCTCAAGTAGGTTTAACTTTTGCTTCTGGCTTACGTTCGATTGTTCGTCAAGACCCGGATATTATTCTAGTTGGTGAGATTCGAGATAAAGAAACTGCCGATATCTGTATTAACGCAGCTTTGACTGGTCACTTGGTTCTCAGTACCTTACATACAAATGACGCAGCAGGCGCAGTGAGTCGACTTCAGGATATGGGAGTTGAAAACTTTTTGATTGCATCATCTTTAGTTGCAGTACTTTCTCAGCGTCTAGTTCGTAAAATTTGTCCAGCTTGTAAAGGAGAATCCAGAACGAATTTTGAAGTTCTTGAAGATCCATCAGAGAATTTTAAAGGATGTAAGACTTGTGGTTCTACTGGCTATAAAGGACGTTTAGGTGTTTATGAACTACTTCCGGTTAGTGAAAGAATTCGACATGCGATTGTAGCTAACAAAGACAGTGGTGAAATAGCTAAGATTGCTATTGAAGAGGGGATGACCCCAATTCGAGAAGATGGACTTAAGAAAGTAAAAAGTGGAATGACAACTGAAGAAGAGGTTGCTCGTGTCTGTATGCAGAACTTTGAAGAGTAATCAATAGCCCGAGATAATCGGGCTAAAGTTTAATCGAAGTATTCGTCTGATTCATCAAAAGCTGGAACTGGTATGTTAACCAGTTTGAAATTCCCAACTGCTCTATGGCGACAGCCAGGTTTGATCATGATAGTCGTCATGGGTTTTACAGGAACCTTTTCTCCATCGAGTTCCATATAGCCTTTACCTTCAAGTATTAGGTATATCTCAGTCATTTTCTTGTGAAAATGAACTTTGGCATGTTCTGAAATTTCAACGATGTGAATAGATGCTACAGATCCTGGTATATCTGCAAAAGCTCTTTTTGTTGTTCCACATGGACACTTAGTTGGCTCAACATCAGTTAAATGTGAAATATGATAGTTTTTCATTAAATATTATTCTCCATGCATAAATATATTTTAAAAGATGCATGCAATAATATATGGTGATTCTAAAAATTATACAAGAGTTGCTAATTAAAAGCTTAAAGCTGTTTAATAAGTTTTTTTAACTTATCGTGTTCTACTTTACTATTGGTGATTACCAGTCTGTTCATGGAACGAACTATGGTTGCCTTGGCACCTGGAGGGAACTTTACTCCGAAGGCCTCGAGGAAGACTTTAAAATCTCCTTTAAATTGCTCATCGACAATACCGATAAGTTTAGCATTCGCTAAATAAAACTTTGTGTCCATTTGGCTGGCAAGAGCTTTATTACCAATCACTATAGCGTATTTATCAACTCTATAAGTTAGTTTTGCTTGGTCGCAAACATATTTAATCAGAGCAGCAACAGGTAGATCATCTGCATCGAGATTGATCTTTGTTTTATTGTTTTTGGCATCACCCAAAACGACGATATTAATGCCTTTCTTATTTGGATCCTGGTCTCTGGACATTTTAGTAATTATTGAAAATGCCTCAGCCACATTGTGGTCTTGGAATTTTAATTTGGGAATGACAATTTTTAGCCTTTCTTCAATAGATGTTGCAGAAAGAGAACTGCTTAATCCTAAAATCAGGCAGATAACAATTTGTGAGAAACACTTTGTTTTCATCATTTACTCCAAATGAATATTATTTATGGCCAGGAGTTTATGGTATATTTTTAAGATAATGTGAAAAGACTGTAAATCCACAATTTTTTATGTTACGCTTTTATCTGACTTTTAATTTTCGTCAAAATAATTACGCCAAGTAGTCTCAATGTTATTATGCTGAGTATGCCCAATACTTAATGAGATTAGAGTTTTTGAACGGTCATGAACTACTTTTGTGGCACCATTCAAATATGAAGTCACATACTTAGTTTTGTGGCCGAACTCTCCATTGCCATAAGCCCATCCTGAGTTGTTACCTTCTCTTGCAGTCCAATGATCCGCTATTACTGCAGTTCCATTTTCGTCCATGTTTAGGTTAACGGGTCTATCTGAATCTAACTCTGGAAACATGCGCATAGCTAAACTTGCCCAGGTCCAACTGGATGGATGAAGATTTCCTGGAGCTGGCCATCCACCTCGACTTCCATCTTTTACATCAAACTGTGCTACAGGATGAGTCCAAGAAGGGCAGTAGAAAACTTGAGCGCTACTAAGGTAGTTATCGTGCATTA
>Ga0075480_10002508_pt1 | contig 11830 bp, 9 predicted proteins | sample DEB08_DNA_7_FD_81590 | JGI IMG/M metagenome (GOLD analysis project Ga0075480, IMG submission 81590) | Aqueous microbial communities from the Delaware River and Bay under freshwater to marine salinity gradient to study organic matter... | ecosystem: Environmental > Aquatic > Marine > Coastal ... | reverse complement strand
CGGCGGCCCCGGCGCCGTCGTCCCGACGGCGAAGCGGCTGGTCGCGACCGCCCGGGCGCGGCGCGAGGCGCTGGCCGAGCGGCACGCCGCGGCCCGCGCCGCCCTCGAGGAGGCGTACGGCGTCGAGGGCAGCCGCGGCTGGCCGCCGGGCGTCCGGGCCCGGCTCGAGAAGCGGGACGAGCGGATCGAGCTGGCGGAGGAGCAGCGCGCGCTGCGCGTGCTGCTCGACGACCTCGCCGCGCACCTCCGCGACCTGCTGGCGCTCTCGGCGGGTGCCGGGGTCGAGGCGCTGATCGCCGACGACGCGGCGGACCTGCTGGCCCGGGACGCGGCGCTGCTCCCCGCGGCGGACCTCCTCGAGGCGCTCGCCGCCGTCGGGCGGTGCCGGGCGGCCCTCGACCGCAACGGTGCGCCCGAACTGCACCTCGAGCGGCTGCTGATGGCCGTCTCGGTCGCGCTCTACGTCCGCGCGGCCGCCTGAGGCGTCCGACTGGGCGTCCGGGCCACCACCCGCATCGGGACGGGACCGCGGGCCCGGTAGGTGGCGCGGGGCTGCGCGGCGGGGAGCGGTCGGGCCGGGTCGAGCGGCTCCAGCCGGACCCGGCGCGCGGCCGCGAGGAGGATGGCCCGCCCCTCAAGCAGCGCGAACTGGTCGCCGAGGCAGCGCCGCGTGCCGCCGCCGAACGGGACGTACGCGCCGCGGGGGAGGCGGCGCTCCAGCCCGTCCCGCCACCGCCAGGGGTCGAACCGCTCCGGGTCGGGGAAGTGGGCGGGGTCGCGGTGCGTGACGTACTGGCTGACGAGGACGTGCGCACCGGCGGGGACGGGGACGCCGCCGAGCTCCGTGTCGACGACGGCGCGACGGGGCGCGACCCAGACCGGTGGGCTGAGACGGAGCGTCTCGTCGAGCACCCAGCCCGCGACCGGTGCGGCTATCAGCTCCGCGACCGTCGGCGCGCGGCCGGTGACCAGCCAGTCCTGTGCGTCGGCCTCGGCCTCGAGCGCGTCGCGGGCCCCCGGGTGCGCGGCGAGGTACGAGAACGCCCAGGTCAGGACGTTCGCCGTCGTCTCGTGACCGCTGAGGATCAGGGTCAGCGCCTCGTCGCGGACCTCGTCGTCGCTGAACGCCGACCCGTCCTCGTCCCGCAGCGCCAGCAGCAGGCCGAGCAGGTCCTCCTCGCGCCGGGCGGTCGCGACGTCGACGGGGGCCGTGCCGTCGGCCGCCGCGGCGGCCCGGGCCCGCCGCTCGGCGACGAGCCCCTCGGCGACCTCCGCGAGGTCGTCGGACGCGCGTCGGAACGCGCGGAACCACGGCAGGGGCAGCCCGTCCAGCCGGTCGAGCCCGGGCAGCATCGTCCGCTCGATGCGGTCGATGGCGACGTCCATCGCCGCCGCGATGCGGCCGGCGTGCGCGCGGGCGTCGGTCCCGAACAGGGTCCGGGCGACGATCCCGAGCGTCAGCGACATCATCGCCGGGGCGAGCCGGACGACCCCGCCCGGCCGCCACCGGTCGACCTCCTCCCGTGCGAGGTCGGCCATCAGCGCCGCGTAGCCGTCGAGCCGGGAGTGGTGGAACGGGGCCTGCATCATCCGACGGTGGCGGAGGTGGACCGGCTCCTCGTTCGTGAGCAGCCCCTCGCCCAGCACCAGCCGCATCCGCGCGAACCCGACGCCCTTCACGAGGTCGTGCTGGCGCGCGACCAGCGCGTCGTGGACCATCGCGGGGGCGAACACGGCGACGAACAGCTGACGGCCCAGGAGGAACGCGGCGGCGTCACCGTGCTCGGCGCGCAGCCGCATCAGGAAGCCGGGGGTGTCGCGCTGGAACCGCAGGAGCGGGCCGAGCCCCAGCCGCGACCGCGGTCCCGGCGGGAGGGCCGTCCGACGCGCGCGGGCGGGGCCGATCGGCGGGGGGAGCGGCGCGTAGGACGCCGGGCGCGGCGCGTCGAACGGTCGCACGGTCCCCCCCGCGGCGCCGGCCCCCCGGCCCGGCGCGTCGCGCGCCGAGCCTACGGCCGCGGGCCGGCCCGGGGGCCGCGGCTACCCTCCGGCGGCTCGCTGGAGTAGCTCAGTCGGTAGAGCAGCCGCCTCGTAAGCGGCAGGTCAGGGGTTCGAATCCCCTCTCCAGCTCCATCCCAGCCCCGGCCCGGTGGACGAGGTCTGATGATGTCGGACGACGCCCACGAGGGGTTCGCGAACACGCTCCGGGCCGCGGTGTTCGGCGTCCAGGACGGCATCGTCAGCACCTTCGGGCTGGTGATGGGCGTCGCCGGGGCGCGCATCAGTCCCGAGGCCGTCCTGATCGCCGGGGTCGCCGGCATGGTCTCGGGCGCCCTCTCGATGGGGGCCGGCGAGTACGTCAGCGTCCGCTTCCAGCGCGAGCTGCTCGAGGCCCGCGGGGTCCGGCCCCGCCGGGCGGCCGACCCGGTCCGGGCCGCCCTCGCGAACGCCGGGCTGTTCGTCCTCGGCGGCGCCGTCCCGCTGCTGCCGTTCGTGCTGCTGACGGACCTCGCCGCCGTCGCGTCGAGCTCGGTCCTCAGCGTGGGGTCGCTGTTCCTCGCCGGGGCGCTGCTGACCCGCCTGACCGGGGCCGACCCGCTGCGCTCGGGTCTGCGGATGCTCGTGGTCGGCGGTGGCGCGGGGGTCCTCGGGTTCCTCGTCGGTTCGCTGCTCGGCGTCACGGTCGCCTGACCGCCGGAGGTCCCGGTCACGGCAGGGACCTCCGGCCCGTCCGCCCGCCGCCGAGGTCCCGCGGACCGGTGCCCTCCGCCCGGCCCCCCGCGACGCCCCGCGGACGAGACTCCCTCCCGAAGCGACCAGGCACCCCGTCGGGTCGCGAGCACCCGGCGGCCGAGGGGCCGCGAGAAGGGACAGGGAAGATGAGCACCATGACCCCGGAGCGGACGGGGACCGCCACCGCGGCGGCGACCGCCTCCCGCTCGTTCGTGATCGCGGCCGTGCTGGCCGTCGTCGTCGGCCTCGGCTCCGTGCTCGGCGGCCTCGTCGGGATGGTCTACACGTGGCAGACCGCCGCGAAGGAGAACATCACCACCCCGGACGACGCGCCGATCGCCGGTGCGACCGTCGACGGTCCGCTGTCGCTGTGGTCGCAGGCCTCGATCATCGAGACGCACCAGCTGAACCGGACCGAGGGCCTGCGCTACTCGGAGATGCCTCGGACCGTCCCCGCGGTCGACGCCGACGGGAACACGGTCCTCGACGAGAGCGGCGAGCAGGTGATGGTCCCGAACGCGGCCCGCGCCAGCTGGATCGACGCGACCTCGCTGATCACCGTCCTGAACCTCGGCCTGATGGCCTACGCGCTGAGCCTGTTCGCGATCGTCATGGGTGCGGCGGTCGCCGGGCTTGGGTGGGTCGTGCTGCGGCTGAGCCGGTCCCCGGCGCTCGCCTGAGCGCCGGGAGGGCTCGCCCCTCCCACCGCACCGGGGGGTCGGCTGCGGCCGGCCCCCCGGTCGCGTGTCCGGACGGCGGGGGTCAGGCCTCGTCGGGGACGACGTTCCCACCCTCGTGGAGGGCGGGGATGCGGCCGAGCTTCCCGGCGTTGAAGTCGTCGAACGCCTGCTGCAGCTCGGCCCGGGTGTTCATCACGAACGGCCCGTACCAGGCGACCGGCTCACGGATCGGCAGCCCGCCCAGCAGCAGCACGTCGAGCTTCGGCGCCCGCGTCTCCTGCGACGGGTGGGCCGCGAGCTCGACGGTGTCCCCGGCGCCGAGCACGGCCAGCTGGCCCTTCTCGACGGCGCGGCGCTCGGCCCCGACGGTGCCGCGGCCGGCCAGCGTGTAGACCAGCGCGTTGAAGTCGCGCCGCCACGGCAGCGTGACCGCGGCGCCGGGTTCGACGGTGGCGTGGACCAGCACGATCGGCGTGTGCGTCGCGCCGGGTCCGGTCACGCCGCCCAGGTCGCCCGCGATCAGCCGCAGGAGGGCCCCGCCGTCGTGCGAGGTCAGCAGCCGCACGTCACCGGCACCGAGGTCCTGGTACCGGGGGGCGGACCACTTCTTCGACCGGGGCAGGTTCACCCAGAGCTGGAAGCCGTGGAACAGGCCGCCCTTCATGACGACCTCCTCCGGCGGGGCCTCGATGTGCAGCAGGCCCGAGCCGGCGGTCATCCACTGCGTGTCGCCGTCGGTGATCAGCCCGCCGCCGCCGTGGCTGTCCTGGTGCCGGAGCGTCCCGTCCAGCATGTAGGTCACGGTCTCGAAGCCGCGGTGGGGATGCCACGGCGTGCCCTTCGGCTCGCCCGGTGCGTACTCGACCTCGCCCATCTGGTCGAGGTGGATGAAGGGGTCGAGGTCGGTCAGGTCCACGCCGTGGAAGGCGCGGCGGACCGGGAACCCCTCGCCCTCGAACCCGCGCGGGGCGGTCGTGATCGACCGGACCGGTCGGGGACGGGCGACCGCGACGTCGGGCCGCGGCACGCGCGGCAGGGTCAGCAGGTCGTCGACGGTGACGGCGGGCACGGCGGGCCTCCGGGGTGGGGACGGCCCAGCGTACCGGGGGTCCTTGCAGGCGCAACTACCGTTCGGCGGTGAGCGTCGGGGGGAGGACCGCGGTCAGGCGCCGGCGCCGACCAGGGTCTCGCCCGGCACGTCCCCCGGGAGGCAGAAGTCGTCGATCAGGACGACGTCGTACCCGCTTCGGACCATGAACGAGGCCGCGATGGTCGCCCGGGCCCCGGTCGCGCAGTAGATCCAGACCGTCCGGCCGCGCGGCACCTCGTCGACCCGCTCGGGCAGCTCGTGGTACGGGATGTGGAGCGCGTCCCGGTGGTGGCCCGTGACGTACTCCCACGTGTCCCGCACGTCGAGCACGGTCCGGTCCTCGGGGGCGACGCCCTCGAGGCCGTCGAACCGCACGACCCGGATGGTCCGCTCGAGCTCGTGCCCGGCGAACGTCCCCGGCGCCGCGATCATGCGGCCCTGCAGCCGGTCGTACCCGATCCGGGCCAGCATCCGCTGGGCCTCGGCCAGGACCTCGGCGTCGTCGCCGACCAGCACGAGGTGCTCCTCGAACGGCACGATCCAGCCGAGGTAGTTCGGGAGGTCGTTGCGGAGCTCGGCGTTGACCGCGCCGGCCAGGAACGACGCCGCGAAGTCCTTGCGGTTGCGCAGGTCGATGACCCAGGCGCCCTCGCGGAGCAGCGCGACGACCCGGTCCAGGTCGAACTCGGCGGGCGGCGTCGGGTCGAACGCGGCGGGGCCGGCCGCGTTCGCCGGGCCCATGTACCGGTAGTAGGTCGGGTAGGGGGTCAGCCCGGCGAACAGCTCGTCGAGGAACTCCTGCTCGGACTTGACCAGCGCCGGGTTGTCGGTCCGCTCGGCCGCGATCGTCGAGGACGGCTTCGTGGCCTGGGTCGCCGAGCAGTGGCTGCCGAAGCCGTGCGTCGGGTGGACCTGGGCGGCGTCCTGGACCTCGTCGGCGATGCGCCGCACCGAGTGGTACTGCTTCGCCGCCAGCTCGGCGGTCATGTGCGGCCCGATCAGGTCCGGCCGGCCGACCGTGCCGAACAGCATCGAGCCGCCGGTGAACACGCCGAGGTCGTTCCCCTCGGCGTCCGAGAGCACGTAGGACAGGTGCGTCGGGGTGTGGCCCGGGGTCAGCAGCGCCCGGACCCGCATCAGGCCGCTCTCGAGCAGGTCGCCGTCGTGCAGGCCGTGGAAGTCGAAGGCCAGCGCGTCGTCGGCGTTCAGCGCGTACACCGCGTCCGTCATCCGGGCCAGCGCGAGGCCGCCGGTGACGTAGTCGTTGTGGACGTGCGTCTCGAGGACGTGCGTGACGTCGAGCCCCCGCTCGTGCAGCACGTCGAGGACCCGGTCGATGTCCCGCTGGGGATCGACCACGACGGCCCTCGAGCCGTCGTGCGCGACGTAGCTGCGGTCCCCGAGCGACGGGGTCTCGAGCGTGATGACCTCGATCATCGGTGCGGCTCCTCGACGTGCGGCCGTGACGTGCGGTCGGGTCAGGCCTTGCGGATGCGGAAGGTGAAGCGGTCCCCCGCGTCCTCCTTCTCGACCAGCTCGTTCCCGGTCGACTCCGCCCAGGCCGGGATGTCCTGGAGCGAGCCGCGGTCCGTCGAGATGACCTCGAGGATCTGACCGCTCTCGATCTGATCGATGGCCTGGCGGGTGCGGACGACGGGCATCGGGCAGGCGAGCCCGCTGGCGTCGAGGGTCTTCGCGACGTCGGACATGGGTGCTCCTTCGGATCCGCCGCACCGCTCGGCGCGGCCGTGGGTGCGGGTCAGATGAAGAGGTTGATCTTCGCGTTCTGCATGCGGGAGACCGCGGCGGCCGCGCCGAGCGGCTCCTCGATGCCGTCGATCAGGTCCTCGCGCTTCAGGCCCATCAGGTCCATCGTCATCTGGCACGGCGCCAGGCGGACGCCCAGCTCCATGGCGGTGGCGAGGAGCTCCTCGGGCGGGGCGACCTTGTGCCGGTCGGCGATGCTCCGCATCATCTTCGGGCCGGCGCCGCCGAAGTTGAGGTGGCTGAGCCGCTCGTTGTTGAACGCGCCGAGCATCTTGGTCATCCAGTTGTCCCCCGTGATGCCGACCTCGGGGCGCTTCAGGGTGAACAGGCCCCAGAACGTGCAGAACAGCGTCACGTCCATGCCGTACGCGGCGCCGGTGGTGCCGAGGATCATCTGCGGCCAGACCTTGTCGATCTCGCCCGACCAGCACACGATGACCATGCCGTCCTCGGGCTTGGTCGATACGCCGCTCTCCGACATCTCCCTGACCTCCCGGGCCGCCGTGCGACCCACATCCCCCGACGGGGGCTCCCACCCCCGCTCGCGCAAGCGCGCAAGCGGCGTCATGGTCCCCGCTCGGCGGGTCCGTGTCAAGGCAAGGACCCGTGGGGCCCGGCGGCGCTACGGTGCCGCGGCGCCGGACCGTGGAGGGAGGCCCGTGGAACCCGTCGACGACGCCCTCCGGGCCGAGCTGACCGAGCTGACGGCGACCCTCTGCCGGGCCCTGAACGACCCCAAGCGCCTGGTCATCCTCCACGTGCTCGCGGCCGGCCCGGCCTCGGTCGGCCGGCTGGCCGAGCTGGCGGGGGCGACCGTCGCGAACGTCTCGCAGCACCTCGCGGTGCTCCGCGAGCGGGGGCTGGTCGACGGCGAGCGCGAGGGACCGAACGTCATCTACTCGCTGCGCTACCCGGAGCTGATCGACACGATCGGGGCGCTCCGCGGGATCCTGCGGGCCGAGCTCGGCCGCCGCCAGCGGATGCTCGCCGGGTGACGTCCCGACCCGGCTCGGGCGCCGCCGCGGCAGGGCCCGCGCTCGCGGGCCTGCGCAAGCACTTGACCGCACCGCCCCCCGCGTGTGACCATGGGGACCGGGGGAGGACGAGGGAGGCCCCGTGACCGAGCTCCGCACACCGCTGCCGTTCGCCGGCGCCGCGACCGACGCCGACCGGCCGGTCCGGATGGCGAAGATCATCGACCAGGAGCGGTGCATCGGGTGCCACGCCTGCACGACGGCGTGCAAGTCCGAGAACGAGGTCCCGCTCGGCGTCTCCCGCACCTACGTGAAGTCCGTCGACGTCGGGCTGTTCCCCGAGGTCCGGCGCTCGTTCCAGGTCACGCGGTGCAACCAGTGCGTCGACGCGCCCTGCGTCGCGGCCTGCCCGACCGCCGCGATGTTCACGCGCGAGGACGGCATCGTCGACTTCGACAAGCAGGCCTGCATCGGATGCAAGGCCTGCATCGCGGCCTGCCCCTACGACGCGATCTTCATCAACCCCGAGGACCACTCGGCCGAGAAGTGCAACTTCTGCGCGCACCGCATCGACATGAACCTCGAGCCGGCCTGCGTCGTCGTCTGCCCCGTCGAGGCCATCTTCGTCGGCGACGTGAACGACCCGGACTCGAAGGTCGCGCACATGGTCGGCCGCGAGCCGGTCCAGGTCCGTCGTCCCGAGAAGGACACCAAGCCGAAGCTGTACTACCGCGGCGCCCACCAGGCGACGCTGGACCCGCTCGCGGCCGAGCGTCCGACCGGCGACATCTTCGCCTGGGCGATGCAGGCCCCCGAGGACGGTCACACCATCAACTCCGGCCACGAGCCCGGCTGGCCCGGCAGCTCGTCGGCCGCGGCCGTCATCGCGTACGACGTCGGCCACTCGGTGCCGTGGGACTGGCGGGTCGGGCTGTACACGTGGACCAAGTCGATCGCGGCCGGGGTCTACCCCGTCGTCGCGCTCCTCATCACCCTCGGTCTCCTCGACGCCGGGTCGGACCTCTGGACCCTCGCGACGCCGGTCATCGCCGGCGCGTTCCTCGCGATCACCGGCGCGGTCCTGATCTGGGACCTCGAGCACCCGACGCGGTTCTTCTACATCCTCACCCGACCGCAGTGGCGCAGCTGGCTGGCGAAGGGCGCCGTCATCCTGTCGCTGTACGCGGTCGTGCTGGCCGGGCACTTCCTCGCCGGCGTGCTGCTGCGCGGCGACGCGGGGGAGGGACTGCACCTGCTGGCGCTCCTCGGCGTGCCGGCCGGGATCATGACCGGCGTCTACACCGCGTTCCTGTTCGCCCAGGCGAAGGCCCGCGACCTCTGGCAGAACCCGCTGCTGCCCCCGCACCTCGCGGTCCAGGCCGTGATGGCCGGTGCCGCGGCGCTGGTGCCGGTGGCGCTGTGGCTCGAGCCGGACGTCGTCGACGCGCTGGCCTGGACGGTCGCGATCGCGTCGGCCGTGCACCTGCTGATGATCCTGGGCGAGGTGACCCTGCCGCATCCGACCGCGCACGCACGGACCGCCGCGCACAACCTGACGAGCGGTCGGTTCGCGACACCGTTCCGGGCCGGGGTCGTCCTCGGCGCCGTCGGGCTGCTCGCCCCGGTGGCGCCGGTGCTGGCGCTGCCGGCGGCGCTCTCCGCGCTGGTCGGGCTGTGGGCGTTCGAGCACGCCTACGTCCAGGCCGGCCAGTCCGTCCCGCTCGCCTGACCCGCCGCACCGCGCGCGTGCCGCGCCGCCGCACCGAGGAGCCGAGATGACGCAGCTGGACCGCCTCGCCGAGCGGGTCGACGCCGCCCGGTCCGCGACCGAGGCCCGCGGCGAGACCTTCTACCAGGGCCCGTCGCGCAGCCACCTCGCGATGTTCCCGCCCAAGGAGCGGTGGGACGACTGGGTCGAGCTCGACGCGAAGGCCTGGCCGCAGCGGGTCGAGAAGCGGTTCATGCTGGTCCCGACGACGTGCTTCAACTGCGAGTCCGCCTGCGGGCTGCTGGCGTACGTCGACCGGGAGACGCTGCAGGTCCGGAAGTTCGAGGGGAACCCCGAGTCGCCCGGTTCGCGCGGTCGCAACTGCGCGAAGGGCCCCGCCGTCCAGAACCAGATCACCGACCCGGACCGCATCCTCCACCCGATGCGCCGCGTCGGCGAGCGCGGGGCCGGCGGCTGGGAGCGCATCTCCTGGGACGAGGCGCTGGACGAGCTGGCGCTGCGCATCCGCGCGGCGATCACGACCGACCGGCACAACGAGGTGATGTACCACGTGGGCCGTCCGGGCGAGGACGGGTTCACGGAGCGCGTGATGGCGGCCTGGGGCGTCGACGGGCACAACTCGCACACGAACGTCTGCTCGTCGGGCGGGCGGACCGGGTTCCAGTTCTGGAGCGGCATCGACCGTCCCAGCCCCGACCACGCCAACGCGCGGACGATCCTGCTGATCTCGTCGCACCTCGAGACCGGTCACTACTTCAACCCGCACGCCCAGCGCATCATCGACGCGAAGCACGCCGGCGCGAAGGTGATCGTGATGGACGTCCGGCTGTCCAACACGGCGACCCACGCCACCGAGTGGCTGGCCCCGTACCCGGGCAGCGAGCCGGCGATCCTGCTCTCGATCGCCCGCCAGATCATCCAGGACGGCACCTTCGACCGCGAGTACGTGCGGCGGTGGTGGAACTGGAAGCAGTACCTCGCCGCCGAGCACCCCGACCGGCCGCGGACCTTCGAGGCGTTCGAGGAGGTCCTCCGCGGCCTCTACGCCGAGTACACCTACGAGTTCGCCTCGGCCGAGTCCGGCGTGAGCGTCGCGCAGATCCGGGCCGTCCACGACGCCGTCGTCGAGGCCGGGCCGCGCCTCGCCGTCCACTCCTGGCGCTCCGCCGCCGCCGGCAACGAGGGCGGATGGCAGGTCTCGCGCACGCTGTTCATGCTCTCCGCGCTGATGGGCGCGATCGCCGTCCCGGGCGGGACCTACCCGAACGCCTGGAACAAGTTCGTCGCGCGCCCGATCCACGTGCCGCACCACCCGGCGGCCTGGAACGAGCTGACCTACCCGCTCGAGTACCCGATCGCGCAGAACGAGCTGTCGTTCCTGCTGCCCCACTTCGTCGAGGAGGGCCGCGGCGTCCTCGACGTCTACTTCACCCGCGTCTACAACCCGGTCTGGACGAACCCCGACGGGTTCAGCTGGATCGAGATGCTGACCGACCACCAGAAGGTCGGGCTGCACGCCGCGCTGACGCCGACCTGGAACGAGACCGCGTACTTCGCGGACCTCGTGCTCCCGATGGGGCTGTCCAGCGAGCGCCACGACGTGACCAGCTACGAGCAGTACGACGCGCAGTGGATCACCTTCCGCCAGCCGGTCCTCCGGGCCGCCCGCGAGCGGCTCGGCGAGACGATCACCGACACGCGCCAGGTCAACCCCGGCGAGGTCTGGGAGGAGAACGAGTTCTGGATCGAGCTGTCCTGGCGCATCGACCCGGACGGCTCGCTCGGCATCCGCCAGTACTTCGAGTCGCGGGCCGAGCCCGGCACGAAGCTCGGCGTCGACGAGTACTACGGCTGGATGTTCGAGAACTCGGTCCCCGGTCTGCCCGAGCGGGCGGCCGAGGAGGGGCTGACCCCGCTCGCGTACATGCGGCGGTACGGCTCGTACGAGATCCAGAAGGGCATCGGGCCCCTGCACGAGTCCGACGTCGACCCGGCGCAGTACGCGACCGACCGCGTCACCGACGAGTTCGGTCGCGTCTACGCCCGTGACCCCGCCCCCGCGGTGGTGAACATGGCCCCGACCGGCGCGCCGGACCCGGACGCCGAGGGGCGGCGCGCGGTCGGCGTCGAGATCGACGGCACCGTGAAGCGCGGCTTCCCGACCCCGTCCGGGCTGCTCGAGTTCTACTCGCGCACGCTGGTCGACTGGGGCTGGGGCGAGCACGCGATCCCGACCTACATCCGCAGCCACGTCCACCCGGCCCGGATGGAGGAGGGGCAGGTCCCGCTGATCTCGACCTTCCGCCTGGTGACCCAGATCCACACGCGCAGCGCCAACTCGAAGTGGCTGGACGAGCTGTCCCACTCGAACCCGCTCTGGATCCACCCGTCGCACGCCGCCACGCTCGGCGTCATCACCGGGGACCTCGTCCGGGTCGAGACCGAGCTCGGGTACTTCGTCGTGAAGGCCTGGGTCACCGAGGGCATCCGGCCCGGCGTCGTCGCCTGCTCGCACCACATGGGCCGGTGGCGCCTCGCCGGGCACGAGAACACGCACCGCCTGAACTCGACGACGGTCGCGCTCGAGCGTGACGGCTCGCGGTGGACGATGCGGCCCGAGGAGTCCCACGGCGCGTTCGAGAGCAGCGACCCCGACACGTCGCGCATCTGGTGGACCGACGTCGGCGTGCACCAGAACATGACGTTCGGCGTGCACCCGGACCCGGTCTCGGGGATGCACTGCTGGCACCAGGCCGTCCGGGTCGTCCGCGCGCAGGACGGCGACCGGGCCGGGGACGTCCACGTCGACACCGAGCGCTCGCGGGCCGTCTACCGCGACTGGCTCGGTCGTACGCGG
>Ga0075480_10002503_pt1 | contig 11837 bp, 8 predicted proteins | sample DEB08_DNA_7_FD_81590 | JGI IMG/M metagenome (GOLD analysis project Ga0075480, IMG submission 81590) | Aqueous microbial communities from the Delaware River and Bay under freshwater to marine salinity gradient to study organic matter... | ecosystem: Environmental > Aquatic > Marine > Coastal ... | reverse complement strand
TGCACGCCCATTTACAACACCCCAAGACGACGGAGTTGTGGCTTTTTGTTTAGGTATTTCTTTAGGATCATATCAACAGGCTCACTACCTGTAGAACCAAATCCACCTAACGCCTTGCTCCTATCTCCATACACTAACTTGAATTGGTCTGTGGAGTATTCCTTGATGTAGTCATCCATTACATTACCGCCGATGTGTCCTGTATCAATCCAGTTCTTCAAAAGGATGAGTGCTGCTAGAATAATATCGTCGGGGACATTCTTGTACCCTCCACCTAGTAGCCAGTTGTAGTAAAAGTTTTTGGGAAAGAATGGTGAGTGACGATCATAGTTTCTGTATGAATCAGACCTTGGACGCTTATACCTTGGCTCATGTCCTGCCTCAAACCTACGCTCTCCCCAAGTCTGTGTAGCCGCTGTGCGGTCTTGTGTAAGTTCGTAAACCTTCCAGTTTGTCCACTCTGATCCCTCATCTGGATACTTCTTGTAAACGTGTACGTTGTTTTCCCATACATCTAGGATCTCTTGAAGTCCTCCTAATGCGTATGGCTCATTATCCATACCGTTCATTCCTGGTAGGGCAAAGAAATCAATGCCCAGCCCTTGTCCCTCAAAAGGCATACGGCTATAATAGAATCCACCAGTAATAGCATCAATAAGTGCCCGAATAAGTTCTTCTCCTTGTGGATCAAAGTCTGGATGGTTTGGGTCGATGTAAGGATGAACGATTGTTAAATCTTCTACAAAGTCTGTTTTGGAATCATTCCATGTGTACCCTGCCGCCATTTCTTGCACGGATAGATCGTATGTTTCATCAAACATATTGAATGGATAGTTTGGCAAATCAAAAACAATATTGCCAGAAACGTCTGAGGTAATCGCATCCCCCCAAGTTGTAAAGTTATTTACAACAGCCACATCATATTCTGTAGATGGCTTCCCGTCTGGGATAGTTACAGTTATGGGCTTGGGGGGAGTACGATAAACCTTCATTACATTCTACGTCCCTTTGGGCCGACTAGTTCTCCTGGCTTAATGCCACTTGCCTGTGCTCGTGCTAGTTCTTCCTTGCTTGCTGCCCGAACATCAGGTAGGCGAATCCATAGAACGCCCAAATCCTTTTTGACGATGTTGTATCCTAGATCTAGTTTACCCAACTTAGAAGATGAGTAACGACGCTCAGAGTAAACACAAACCTTATCATCTTTTGCGCTTGGCTTGTTTTCTGAGATCTCTTCCATAGCCTCTAGGCGGCGAGCAATCTCTTCTTCCTCTCGTGCTGCCCGTGCATCTTCGGTTGGAGCAGTTACAACAGAAGGCTTATCTTCTGCTGGTGCCTCAAATACTAGTGGCTCTGTTTCTGCTGGTACTGCTGCCTCTAGAATGGCAACAATGTCTGCCTTCTTTGTTGCACTCTGCAACGGAATGCCATTGGTCTTTGCGTACTCACGCAATTCCCTAATAGGCGTATCTTTAAAATTCATAGTTGTCTCCTTCACTACTATTATTCCTATTATACCACAAATGCTTGAAGGGGGAGGGCCGAAACCCTCCCCCAACAAATGTGTCGAACATGTGCTTATGCGTATGATGTGTATGCAACAGCGTCCAACTCTTCCCAAGCAACGCCGAACCGCATGAATACTGTGTATTCAATTGTGTCCTTCTTTGCCTGGTACTCACGGTTTACTGTGATATCACGCTGAATACCCCAAATGCGGTTAGCGGGGAATGTTAGTTCAACGTAATCCTCAGGGAAGTAAGGAACCTCTAGTACTGGTACACCAAGAACACGGGTGGCCTGTGGCCCACCGAACTCCTGTGCTGCACCACCAAGGTATGCATTTGCATACAACTCGGTAGAGGGAGCCCAACCGATGTGAGTGCCTGTTCCATTAGCGGCTACGATCTTAGCAAAGGTATCACTACCTGTGTAGAAGCGTAGGCCATTCTTGATTGCACGGTACTTCCGTGGCATTGCTAGGATGATCTCCTGCATAACCTCGGTTGACCATACTGGCTCGCCGCTTGAACTTACTGCAACTGGATCTTGTGCTCCACCTTCGTTGATGAAACGGTCCCAGTCGCCTGTTGGCTGAGCGAACTGATCTAGAGTGTCTGCTCCACCTGCTACGCCTGCTGCTGTAGCGAATACTGGTGGAACTGCGGCATGTGCCTTGTTGAGAACCTGAACGTGGAAACCGTCCATGATCCCTAGGAAGGGATCGGTGGTCTCTGAAAGATCGCCATTGATGGCAAGATCCTCAATGTCATTAGCAAATGCCTGTGTCATCAAGCGTACTAGGTGATCTTCAAGTGCTGCACCTTCGATGTTATCTTCAAGTGCTTCGGTTGAGATCTCCCAGTCTAGACGCAACTTCTTGGTAGATAGATCTACCTTGGTGAAAGTTGCTCCTGCATTCTCGTATGTACCATCAGCCTGGGCTGCGGCACGGAGAACACGCTGTCCTACGTTTACCTTCTCTAGTTCCATTGTGTTTGCACGCATGGTAATGCGGCGACCATCCTTAGCAAGGACGGTGGCATCCCAAACATAATCAATGAACTGCTTTGCTTGCTCTGGGTTGAGGACACCTCCACCAATTTGACCTGATGGGTTAATGTCCAAAGGGGATGAGCCCTGTCCCTCCATTTGGTTTAGGGCCTGTCCCATGTTGCCGTAGTTTACTGCGTCTCCGTCATTCTGCTGACCAACGCCACCGACACCGATGTACCCAGAAGCGTGATGGGTAGCGGGAACACCTGGGTTGTTGGGAGCCACGCCTGGATTACCAGTTGCGTTCTCAACGAGGGTGTTAGTTGTACCCTGACGGTCTGCTGCACCTTGTACGGTGGCACCAGCAGCCTTCTCTAGACTAACGTCTGCAAACTCTTCTGTAGTTGTTTCGTCTGACATAATTCTTTTCACCTCCGTAATTTTTCCTTGTTATTAGAATAGGTCGGACTTCTTGAGGAAACGTCCACCCCATAGTGATTTCTCAGTCATTTCTGGCTGAGACTGCATGATCTCTCCAAAATCAGCAGACTTACGGAAAGCGGTGTCACGTTCTACCGCATCAACTCGCTTCCCAAACTCGTTATCTTGTGCCTTTAGGGAGACAAACTCGCTATTCAATGTAGCGACTGCCTTGGAGATCTCCCCCACCTGCTTGTAAACCTTTGTGAGTGCATCAGCAAGAGACTTGATTTCAATAATCTGTGTTGAGATATCGGCTACTGCTGTAGTCAATGCCTCAATCTTCATTTCTACTGTCTCAATCTCTTCAGCCTGCTCTTCGGTTGCCTCTTCTGTTGCTTCCTCTACAACTTCCTTGGCTTCCTCTACGGCCTCTTCAACTTCTGCCTTCACTTCTTCAACAGTCTCTACCGCTTCTTCAACGGTTTCTTCGACTGCCTCAGGGGTCTCAGGAGTGGCTTCTGTGCTTTCGGACATATTCTCTACCTCCTTATTTTTCCTGACTGTGGTTAGAATGCCCTTAACCATCTGTGCCTTGTCGGGGTCGTTCGATTCGACAAAGCCGATGTTTTCCATTGCGTCGCTGCAACGAGGGCAGGCAGACTTTGTAGTAGAAGAAAGTTGAACAACATCATCGTGACCGCAATAGTACACGTTCTCAATGAGTGCCTTTGCAAGCATACCACTCAACTCTCCACTCTTCTGAATAGATAGAACGTTGGCAAACTGATTTGCGGGTACGTCTACCAAGGACAACTCACTTAGAGTAAACTCCTTGATGACACGAATGCTTTTTTCAAGGTCACCATCATACATGGTGTCCTCTTCGTCAATATCTCCTGCAATGGAAAATCCTGTGAGAGTGCCGTCCAAAACTTTTTCCCAAGTGTCCTGGGCACCCTTTGAAATGTATGCAGATACATAAACTCCTGCGTACATCTTACTTGTACTTTCATCAAAGTATGTGTCTTCTTTGAATTCGACCATTTTACCTACCGCTTTCTTAGCGTCGTGCTGCTCACGGATATTACCCGCAAACTTACCAAAAGCAGAAACAGATGCTTCCTTTGTAACAATATCTCCCTGGCGGTCGATGTTATCCAGAGATGCGAAACCTGATACGATACGTCGCTCTTGGTCTACTTTAGCAATGGGCATTGAAACCCGTACATTATGGTTGTCTACTGAGAAATTGGCCTTTTCCATAGTGATTCCTATTATACCCTATGTTTTCGTCGAATGTTGCGAGTGTGTAACTTTTGTTGAAATTTAACAACTACTCTGTTTTGTCACCTTCACCCTTGGGATTCCTACCAGCAATAGTGGCAGGTCCGTCGCTTTGGGCGTTTGTCCTTTCACGCTGACGGGCAGAATTTCCTTCTGCATTTTGACGCTGGCTTGCTTGTTGTTGTGGTGACATTTCAACCATTTTATCGCCACCCTTGCGTGCTGGCAAACCTAGGTTCTCTCGTACCTCATTAGGTGTCATAGCCTTGTTTCGCAAGTAACGCTCGTGGATTTGTGACAATGCAATCTCATCAGTTAGTGTTGCCTCTTTAAACACCAACTCAATAACATCTGTCTTTTCCTTAGTGATTTGAGAGATTGCTTTTTGTAGATGCCGTTGGGCTGGTCGGGTGACTTGCTCTTTAAATGTACGGTCTTGAGAAAGAGCAGCAGCAATAGCAGAGCCGTCACCTCCACCCATCTTAGATAGTGGAACCTGATGAGCCATTAAAATATCGTCACGATTTTGCTTACGATAGTCTTTGAATGAACCATCTTGAACTGTGTTTTCTACAGGATGCATTTCGAAATCAACCTTGTTTCCATCAGCATCAGAAGGCAGAGGCACATAAAGAGTGCGGTGATTCTGTCCCTTTAGCCCTGTTTGTAGGAAACGGAACAGACGCTCTTCACTCTCTGGGGATAGTTGAGCACCCTTGACTGTTACGATGTAACGGGGCACAGCCTTGTTTTCAAAGTAATCAATGTTGTATTGAGAAGCGAATTGGTCACCCTTGATTGCCTGCAAAGCAGAAATAACATCAGGGATGCCGTAGTAAGTATTGAGGGGTGAGTATTCTTTGAAGTGAATAATCTCATTAGGGCGTGGGTCATTGGTTACGGGGTTTGGATTCGTTGCCCCGAACTTTCTGAAATACACAACCTTGTCTGCTACGATCTGGATGTAACCATCGTGGATACGACGCACACGCATTGTGGGTGCTGGAACGTGTCCAAGGTAACCAATCTCTCCTGTTGTGGTTCTGCCAACCTCTAAGTACCCGTTGCCTGTGGCAAGCATGTCTGTGTACACCTTCTCCATAGTTCCTGTGAAGGTAGAATCATTGTTTAGGCTTTCTAGCCAATCTTCCATGGTTGCCTTCAAACGATCAATCTTCCTGTGGATAAAGTCTAGTTTTTCTCCTGTTTCATCTTCTACCTTTTGCATAGTAGCAGAAGTCATCTTCCAGTCATAACCAAGGCCAACAATATTTTCGACCTTAGCGTCAATAGCAGCATGGTTGGCAAAGTTAGAGTCATAGAAGTTTGCTAGTTCTACAAGATCATAGGGTGGTTGAATAACATCAAAGGTTGCATACCCCTTGCCTTGACGAGAAGCAATAGACTTGCGTCCTGCATCATCTTTACCTGTTGGTCGTGCCTTGGCATCTTCTTCATACCCTTTGACCATACGGGTTGTACGACGCTTAAAGTTTGTATCAAGACCACGCATATCTTTTACTTCGTCCCAAGACTTTTGGAATGGGTCTTCAAACTGTGGTCCCTCTGGGTCAAAGTCAAATGTCTTTGCTACGATATTAACCATCTTGCATCCCTGCCGCCTTCTTTGCGTCCATAACAGCACCAAAGTCATTCATAGTTGGAAGCATACCTTCCTTCATTCGATTGACTTGCTCTGAGTACCCTTCGTCTGTGGTGCGTTGTACGCCTGGAATAAACTCTGGCTTGCCCTCTGGCTCTCCGTAGTGTGCGGCTGCCTTCCTGATTTGCTCCATCTTGGTTATGTCGCCATAGCGTGATGGGATGTTGAGTAGATTGTGATCGTCGTCCATAAACAACTGACCGTTCTCTTTACGCCATGCGTACAAACCCCAACCAGGATTCTCTTCTACGACGCTTATTTTGGGCTTCTTCATACCTTTAAATGGATTGCTTGCTCGCTTTGTGTTTGCCATATCACTATTATACCATACTCTACGATGAAACGAGGCTATAGGCATTCCACTCTACGCCAGTCCATAATGTCCACCTATCACCAATGATTTCAGTAGATAGATCATTCATACCTACAAGTGCTGAGTTGCTTCCTGTAAAGATTCGGAAGATTTGATCTGGTCCAACTGGATACTGAATGTAAGAGCGAGAAGAAATAAGATCCTGATAAGTTGGAATAGATACGTCATTCTCCCAGTCAACCCAGTTCTGGATCTTTAGATCTCCCCATGTACGAATGATTGCTGTGGATTCTACTTGTGTTGATGCTAGTGCTGAAATAGAGATGTTTTGATATACCGCCCCAACATCAAACACCATCTTACCATAACGATATGCGTCAAAGTCAAGGGGCTCACCTGCCTCAATGCCAATCATTACCCACCGTTCATCCTCTAGTGTTATTTCTGAAACTAACTCACCATCTTGGTAGAGACTAAGGTATTCTACGGGAAGCCCGTCTTTTTGTATTGTCCAGCCTGTTCCGCTGTAAACAAAATCAAATTTTCCTGATTTTGCTTGTATGTAGAATAAAGTTTTTGTTGTATCTAATTGTGGAGTAGGTTTGACGAATAGATTAATGCTTCCTACGGGGTAGGGGTAAGATGCGTTTTCGTTAATGTTCACATAACAAGGACCGTCAAGTGGCTCAATACCGCTATTCTTTGTTAGGTAGAGATAGGGATTATTTTCTTTGTATGAGACAAACCTGTTTTCTGAATAAACAGGAACTCCAAATCGTGTTCCTACTTCTGACTCATTCTCATTTGCCTGAGAAGCAAACTCAAGACTCTTCATGGCAAACGGAGATCCAATGATTCCCTCTGCGTTTACTACAAAGTAAACAACTACCTTCCATTTATCATAAGCAGCGGGTGGGATAATCACACATCCGTCTGTGATAGAAAACTTTGTTTCAAGCAAATCAGCGGTTGTTAGAGAGGATACGTCATGTATCTTATTGATTGAGAGTTTTTCCGTGTTGACAAACTCACGCAAAGGCTTGTCTACCTGTGAATTTAGTGGTTGGAATGTAACGTAGGCATTCATCTCTGATCCAGAAAAGTCGTAGTAATCGTTGATAATAGTAAAGTCACCATCATAACCCATGTTGATCTGGAAGAAATCCAACTCTCCCTTTGTTGTGCCATCTTCTAATACAATGTTCTTTCCTAAGAATGACAATGGAATTGAATCTTCCCAGTACCCGCTGGAAGCAACGTCAAGATAGAATCTGCCGTACCTTACGAATGGTCGTAGTGTGTATGTGGCATAATCGTAGATAAAGTTGTCTGTTTCATTAGCGTATCCATCCGTGTACTTCTCTGCCGTTTCATTTCTTGCCATATTAGATGAGTCGGAGAATCCAACACGATAGATGAGACCTGAGAATGTTTGAACACCATCTCCACCAACATACAGTTCTACTGTGCTTGTATCTAAAAAGAATAGTTTTAGGTCAACATCACTTTTTACTAATGCTGACAAGTCAATACCTACATTGAACATCTCATTATCTTTTACGCTAAATGTCTTCTTTGATATTTCGTTGTAGTAGTAAGTTACTTGATTACCCTCAATCACTATCCTAAACTCATCAGAAGAATATCTTGTGCGGAAGAGCATAAGACATTGTGGTTCGGTACTATCCTCATACCATTGCTTCTCAAATACACCATAAATGCTTTGTACTGGACTTGTCAAAGTCTCAACACCAGAGAAGTAGAAATATGATGGTTGATCGTAATCAAACTCTGGTCTAAATGAAAATCCTGGTTCATCTACGTTTGTGTTATTGAACTGATTCTCTAGATAAAGGTTGTCTAAGTTTCTACCCTTGGCATAAATCTCAGGAAGATTGTAGTTGGGGGACTTTAGAGATGACCTTGTGGTAATCAAACCATCCATGTATCCTTGATCCCAGTTGTTCAAATCTGGATAGATAATGTTGGTGCTGTAGTCAGCGAAAGAATAGTCAAAGTAAACAGAAGTGGTCTGGAAGAATGAAGAGAAGTTGAGTCCGTTTGACACACCTTGCCCCCACACAAACCTACGCTTACAAACATCGTCAGGAACAACGTAGGGGAACAGAGATACTGCGTCAATCTCATATGTATCAATGTTGGGGTAGGATGAGAATCCAAGCCAACCTTGCTTGTCATTGTATTCCTCCGCAATAGCAGAAAAGTCTAAAGTTGTTGGATCGTGATAGATAGAGGCGACCTCTTGTCCGTTAATTAGCATTCGTGATTGCTCTGGTGTGTAAGTAACATTGACAATCATAGGTCGATACCAGTTTTCAATAGCGTATGACTGATGCTGATTGCCAATAACTAATGTTATGTATGAGTCATTTACCCAGATGCCGTCAAGAGTGTAGAGTGTACCCCAAATCTTACGAGCAATCTGTACTCGTGGATCTATTCGAATCCAAAATTCTGCTGTGTAGGAATTGTACTTTCCATCATTAGAGTACATACCATATGAGGGATGCTTGACTGCTGCCTCACCTAAGTCAATAACCAAAATGTCTTCGTATCGTAAGGTGTCATATGTTTCTGATTCCCAATAGTCCCAGTCTACTGATCTTCCTGAGTCGCTATGTACCTTTACCCTGTCCCATGTTCTATCCTGTGTTACGATAATATTACCACTCTGCCCTGGTGAAATAGCGATTGATTTCTGGGAGCCATACACAAGGGGCAGACCGTACTTTTCTCCCTTGCTAACAATGGCAGGGTTCGTTGTAGAAGAATACTGAGGGCTTTCTTCAAATTCGTCAACGCTGTCCAAGGGCCAAATGGCAATAGGGTGCTCGCCAAAAAGTTTGGAAGCATACAGGTTGAGTGCTTGATCTGCCATAAATCCATTATACCACAGAGAAAGCCCCCTAAAGGGGGCTGACTCCGCAGAGACCTATCCTAACCACGTTGGAGGTTCTGCTCCAATTAGATTATACCATAGTTGTTTCTTTATCCATAATATCGGATGTGGTAATCTGGGGCATTTCACAAACGTCTGTGGTGCAGTACTTGTCTCCTTCTGCCTCTAAGTTATCAACACCATCATAAATAGCGGAGAAGTCAATCTTCTTTATTTTACCAACATACTTGTTATACTCTGCTTCTGTTATTTGTGTATACGGTTGTTGGGGGTAGGTGCTATTCGACATAGGCAAGAACGAAACTGCCTTAAGTTGTCCCTCATACATGTGGAGCGAGGGTGCGATATGTTTCTTTTCTGTTTCTGCATCAAACGATAACGTGACAGATACTCCATTATCACTCCAATTTTTCTGTGTAGTCGCAGCAAGACCAATCTTCTCAAACAGAGAAACATCCTTTTCGCTACGCTCGTGTGTAGATTGAACTGGGAAGTACACTACCTTGGTATTGGCTGATACTAGGTCTTTTTCGATCTTGTACCCTGCCGCCTTGAACAGAGGCATCATTGGATCTGTGTCGCTAAAACGAATGGCCCGTAGGAAGTGCTTGCCTCCTGGTCCCCAATGGACTCCTGGTGTTTCACCTGATAGGATAGACACAGAGCCAGAGGGCTTTACTGTTGTAGCACGCACAGACTCACGGATACAAAGCCACTCAGAGTATTGTGTATCGCATTCACGCACACGCTTGTATCCTTCGTCCTGCCAGTCACGCAACACGGGTAGTCCGTTAGTGTCTGCGAATGAAGCAATACCTGTAAGTGATGTACCGATACGACGGTTACGCTGCATAATAGCATTTGTCTGTTGCCAATGTGTAGGCAGCAAAGTTACAGTCTTGCCATAGAGGTAAGCAAACTTGAGGGTGCGTAGGAAGTCTTCCTTGTCCTCATGCTTATTCATATGTACCTCAACTAGCGTACATAGTTCGTATGACTCTAGGGGCTGCTCTGCACAGGGGTTGAATCCCATAACACGAGAGTCCTTGTAGTCAGGTGCTTCTCCTGTGCGACCAAAGTTGCGTGCAACATCTAGCCAAATGAAACCAGGCTCACCGTTGTCTGTAATGAGATCAACATAGTCTTCGTATCTTGTGCCAACCTTAGCGGCAATAGAGTTGTTGCTCATCCAAGCCCAACCTGGATTCTCTGGGTCGAATGAGTTACGCTCTGGATAAACTTCAGCATTTTTTAGATTAGCAAATGTCTCATCTTCTGGCTCACCCAATGCAAGGGTCGCAGAGCGTCTAACATTTCCAGCCACTACGCAAGTACCAATAAGGTTTACAATGTCTACAATGGCTCTGCTGTCTAGTTTTTCGCCTACTCTACCGCCGACTACCTCACGAATCTTATCGTGCATATCCATTAATGGCTGTGGACCAGAAGCGGTTCCACCAAAGCCCTTGATAGGCTCTCCGTATGCACGAATCAAATCATAGTCAAAACATTGTGTTGGCTTGTTGGGGGTAAGGAAAGAGTTGATAAGTAGTCTTAGACTTTCTACCCATCCTTCACGAGTATCAGGAATGATGTAGCATAGTTCTACGTCTTGCTTAGGTTGGTAGATTTCCATATCCTTCTCTGCCCCCAAAACATCGAACCCTACACCTACGCCTAACATCAAAGCATCCATTGTCCAGGCAAACAAAGCACCTGGATCATACTTATCAATGTCTCGTGTGCTTACGAAAGCACAGTTTTGGAGGGCAGCACTATTGCGATTCTCCATAACCATCTCACTACCCATAGTCCACAACCCACGACCAGGAGGTGTCCACTTCAAGTTGAACATACGATCAAATGCTTCCTGTGCTGATGCGTGTGCCTTGCGGTCATTCCAAGGTAGTCGGTTAGTCTTACAATGATCTTTCTGGATCGTGTACATACCATTGATGACACGCTCACAAACTTCATACCACTTTTCTTTTGTGCCGTCTTCCTTCTTGCGTGAGTAAGTACGGATAAAGGTGATCTCTCCTAGGGCATTATCACCTGCGTCACGGAAGCCAAAAGGCACTTCCTTGTCTTTGTATTGACTAATAAAGTCGTCGGTTAAGCGGAAACTAAACATAGATGTATTACTCCTTATAAATTGTTGTTTTGGTTTTACTTACTTTGCTGTTAAAGATTTTACTTTGTGCCCGACGATTGTGTCGGTTGGTTCTCCATTACGATAGACACGAATAGCAGCGGCAGGGGAATCAGGTGTTCCTGTAATAGTCAAAGAAGAGTTGGGAACGCTGTAAGATCCGTTGTTGATAACACGGAGAACCTTGCCCTCTGCCCGACCACCTGATGAATTCCAAGACACCATCTGTCCTACTTTGACTGATTCTGCCTTTTGGAATGAGAATGCACTACCAGACCACAATGCCTTCTGTGATCCCTTGATAGCATTACGCTTTGATTCTGCCCAGCGTGCTCCACTATCGCCACCCCAAAGGAGCCAAGCAATAAGACCGTTAGATGGATAACCTTCTGATCCTGCTGTCCAGCCCTTACCTTTCTTGTCTACCCGATGACGGGAGAAGAATGAATGCATACGCATTACAGTTGAGTTAGATAGTGATGCTTTGTTGGCAATATCCCTTGCACGGGCTACGCCTACGGCAGTTCCTCCACGACCATATTCCTTACGGAGTGCTAAACCTCTACGAGCGTTTGAAGCCATTGAG
>Ga0075480_10002501_pt1 | contig 11839 bp, 10 predicted proteins | sample DEB08_DNA_7_FD_81590 | JGI IMG/M metagenome (GOLD analysis project Ga0075480, IMG submission 81590) | Aqueous microbial communities from the Delaware River and Bay under freshwater to marine salinity gradient to study organic matter... | ecosystem: Environmental > Aquatic > Marine > Coastal ... | reverse complement strand
CAAATCAGAACTAAAATCTTTACAACCCTCATCAATTGGAATACTTCTGTCACATTCGATAGAACATAATGTTATAAGAACATTTTCAAGAGGCTTTGTTTTTGGAGGTTTTCTTGTGTATTGATAAGCTAAGGTTGAAATAGTTTTTTCTGGAAAATCCTTAGCAATATCATTTACAAAATGAATTAAAGATCCTGCTGGGCTACCTTCTTTATTATCAATTTTTGAACAATTTTCACATTGACAATACTGTGTGTTATCATCTTGACTCACGGAAATTACATCAGAGGTAGGAGAGTTTTTGAAAAAAGATCTAACACTATCTTTGACAATTTCCAAAACAGTATTGTTTGTTAAGCACAACTGAGTCGGAAGTCGTTTTCCATTTCTTAAGGCATAATATTCTGGGGTTTTTTCATAAAAAACATCATATGGCATAAATTTATGAAAAGTATGAACTCTTGCATTAGGAACATACCTGGGAAATGCTTCATTTGTTACTTTGAGTTTGTCAGCAAAAATAGAATCATCATAAAATAATTTAGAATGAACTGTTCTAGTTAAAACAGGAGGTTCATAATAGTAATCATAATTATTTGGTATGTTTAATGAACTTAGCTTTTCATAATGAGTATAATCCGTAGAAAGCCATTTTACATTTAAAAACTTTTCGATAAATTCATATGCAGCATAAAATAAATTTTTCTTATTGTTGGAAGATATAGTGATTAAAGAATCCTTTAATTTAATTGAAATAAAATCTTTTTCTATGTTAGGTTTAGTTAATAAAACTATGGATTTGTTTTTTTTAAAATTGGAAACATTAAGTTTAGTTTTTAAAGTTTTATCAAAATAGACATTTAAAGTATCTGCAATGTCATCAAACTCTGAAACTATATTGTATTTTGAAAGTGTATCTTTATCAATGAAAAATTGATTTTCAGAACAAGAAAAAAAAATCAATAGGAATAATAAAAATAGTTTTGGCATAACAATTATATAAGTTAATAAAACTATTTAAATATTATATCTATCATACTTTAGAAAGTAACTTTTTTCAAAGAAATTTTATTATTTCTTTTAAATTCAACTTTTACAACATCACCTTTTTTCAAATTTGATAATGCCGTCATATATGACATCATATCTTCAATTTCTGAATTACCCAATTTAGTCACAATATCTCCTTTTTTAAAACCTGCTTTTTCAGCTGGTCTTCCCTGTGAAACACCATCAATCCTCATGCCTTTTCCATCATACAAATAATCTGGTATAACTCCCAAAGAAACTTTAAATCTTGGTGTTTCTTGACTTTCATTTTTTGTTTTTCTAAACTGTAATTTTCCATTATCATCTAAATCCGAAATAATTGAAAAAATATAATTAGAAATCAAATCTAGACCTTCGTAATTAATTAAATCACTGTCATCACTGGGCTTGTGGTAGTCAGAATGCTGTCCAGTAAAAAAATGTAAAACAGGTATATCTTGAAGATAAAAAGAAGTGTGATCGGACGGACCAATACCAGACTCATTTTCAATAATCTTAAAAAGTTCATTATTTGACTTAATAGTTTGCTTAAAAATTGGGGAAGTACCTAATCCGTAAACAGCTAAAGATTTTTCACTATTTAATCTACCTACCATATCCATATTAATCATGTAATTAACAGTTGATAAATCAATTGTAGAGTTTTTTACAAAAAAATTAGATCCTAGCAAACCCATTTCCTCTCCAGAAAAGGCTATGAATAAATAATTATTATTGGTGTTTACCTCAATTAATTTAGCAGCTAAATCTAGCATTAATGATACTCCACTTGCGTTATCATCGGCACCATTATGAATTTCATTTTCACCATCTCTGAAAAGTGATCCATCATCTCCATAACCTAGATGATCATAATGTGCGCCAATGACTATTGTATTTTTTGATTTGTTATTCAAAAACCCTATTACATTGTTTCCAGTAATTCCAATTGACTTTAATGAATCGTTGAATTTAATTTCTTCATGAGGATGAGATTTTGGTTTAAATGAAAAAGGATGTAAAAAACCTATACTTCCTTTTGGTTCTAAACCAATCTCCATAAATCTTTGTGAAATAAATTGATAAGCTAGTTTTTCTCCAATAGTTCCAGTTGATCTACCTTCCAAATCATCTGAAGACAAATATTCTAAATCAGGTTTAATTTGATTAGAATATTTAGATTTAGAATTGCATGAAAAAATAAAAATTAGTACAAAAATTAAATAAGTCAACACGTTTCTCATAAATTGTATATTTGTGCGCAAATTACAAATTAATAAAATGAAATATTTATCAATTCTTATAATTTTAGTTGGACTGTTTTCATGTCAAACAATAAAAGAAAATAAAAACCCTCTAATTTATAGTGATGAAGTTAATTTTAAAACATTACGACAAGTTACTTATGGAGGAGATAATGCTGAAGCATATTGGAGTTTTGATGATAAGCAATTAGTATTTCAATCTAATAATAAAAAATGGGGTGTTGAATGTGACCAAATGTTTTTGATGAATTCTGAAGATACTTTTGACAACACTGATCCGGTAATGATAAGTACAGGTTTAGGCAGAACAACATGTTCATATTTCTTACCCGACAATAAGCATATCATATATGCATCAACTCATGAAGATGATGATGATTGTCCAGAAGTTCCATTGAGAAAAGAAGGTAAATATGTATGGCCAATTTATGATTCGTTCGATATTTATGTGTCTGATTTAGATGGAAAAATTACAAAAAAATTAACTGATCAATTTGGTTATGATGCAGAAGCAACCGTTTCTCCAAAAGGTGATAAAATAGTTTTTACATCAACAAGAAATGGAGATCTTGACCTTTACACAATGAATATTGATGGTAGTAATGTTAAACAAATTACTTTTGATTTAGGATATGATGGAGGAGCTTTTTTTTCACCTGATGGAACAAAATTAATATTCAGGTCATCAAGACCAAAAACTAATCAAGAAATTGAAGAATATAAAAACTTATTAAATCAAGGTTTAGTCCAACCAACTAACATGGAATTATATATTTGCAATTCAGATGGGACTAACTTACGTCAATTAACTGACTTGGGTAATGCTAACTGGAGCCCTGTATTTCATCCATCTGGAGATAAGATTTTATTCTCTTCTAATTTTGAAGCCGAAAGAGGTTTTCCTTTTAACCTTTACATGATTGATATAGACGGTAAAAATTTAAAAAGAGTTACTCATAGTGAAACTTTTGATGCTTTTCCTGTATTTTCAAGAGATGGAAAAAAATTAGCTTTTTCTTCAAACAGAAACAATAACGGAACTAGAGATACAAACCTATTTATAGCCGAGTGGCAAGATTAAATTAATTACTTTTTTTAAATATTAATTTAAAGTTAATTTTTGCTAAGTCATCCATTTTAACAAGCATTAATGATGGTAATTTAATGTCAAAATCTGTGAGAATAATCGAAAAATTTCCTTTAACAGTCAAGATATCATTTTCCTTATTAAAGGATGCTGTAAATACTTTATTAACTTGTTTTCCGTGAAAATCTAGTTCACCATTAAATTCAATACTGTTAGAGGAAACTATAATTTTGTCAGAAAAAAACTTAACACTTGGAAAGTTTAAAGCATTTAATACTCTTATTGCATTAGAATCTCTATTACTAATTCCACTGTCAAAATCAGCTATATTTGCTGAAATAGCAATCTTACTTTTAGATTGCTCCAGGAAAATTCCCCTTATATTTTTATTAATTCCCGACCATGCATGAAGAAGATGCTTAGCGTTATACTCAATAACAGACTGTTCAGTATCCAGCATCCATTTATTTTCATTTTGAGCCGATAAATTAGAAAATGAAATAAAAATTAAAAAGATTATAGTTCTGTACATAATTAAAATTTAATAACTAAAACAGCAGTTGCATAACTAGCAAAAGCGGTATATGCTGCAGCTTTGTGATTATTTTTATTTTTATCTTTATAATAATTTGTTGCAACCATTGCTGAAAAATGTACGGTTGCTAAAATTTTATGAGCTTTAATAGAATTGAAACCTTTAACTTTTTTATTAATTAAAGGTGGTGGTGAAAATAATGATAGTCCCGCTCCTGTAAAATATCCAATATTTACAATTTTACCCATTGTTTTATGGGTTTCATATAGATCATCTTGACCATTATAAAGCTTTCCTCCTATTATTCCCTGTGCAATCATCGAAGCTAATGTTAAATATCCTATTGCTTGATGGGTAGTTAGCATAGTCTTTCTTAATTTCAGTTCCTTTTCTCTATTTTCTAAATTGAGAGGAGAAATACCTGTTTTTCGAAATAAACCTTTTTTTCCCCAAAGTAAACTTTGTGTAAAAATCATTTTTTCTGGAAGTAATTCAATTTTCTTTTCCTCTTGCTCAATCATATTAAACAAATCATCTTTTTCTTGAGAAAAAGAAAATGTTGAAATTAAAAAAACTGTAAAAAGTAAAGTTTTTAGTTTCATAATTTAAATTAAATAGTCCAAGCTCTTCCGTTGGTAGCTTCTTTTAAATCCACACAACCCTTTTGATCTCCAGGAATTGGTCTAAAAACTAATACGTTTTCGCCAATAAATTGATTTGTTTTAAAAGCATTTATTAAAAGTTTTCTAAATGAATTTAGAAAAACAAATGAAAGTGATTCACCGCTATTCATAAAGTTCTTAATCCAAATATCGTGCTTAGATTTATTTCTTACCAAAAAATAATCTAATAATGAATTTAAAGTGGTTAAATCAATCTGACTTAAATTTGATGATTTTAAATACTCTGATTTAAACCCATCAAAAGAGTTATTAAATGTTTTTTTTTCATCTTTTGATAAAACTTTTGAAATATAAGTGTCAACAAATCTTAAAAGATTTAATTTCTTTGCTCCTGGTATTTCATTAGAGCTGGGTATTATTAAATCAGAAAGTTCAGATAGAAAAGGAATATGTTCATTTTTAAAAAATACTGGATTCCAACTCAATTCACTTTGACAAGACTGAAATAAACTAATGGTAAATGGAGTAACAGCTAATGTTCCAACTCCTATTCCAACTTTTTTTAAATAATCTCTTCTGTTCATTATTAAATTTTATTGTTTTTAAGTTCCTTGACAGCATGATCAACTGCCCTTGCAGTTATAGCCATGTAAGTTAGGGATGGATTTACATTTCCAGAAGATGTCATACATGATCCATCAGTAACATATACATTTTTTACTGAATGAATTCGATTAAAAGCATTAAGAACTGAAGTTTTAGGATCTCTTCCCATTCTTGCGGTTCCCATTTCATGAATACCTAATCCTAAACCATATGAACTTTCATATGGTTTAACATTTTTAAAGCCAGCCTTATCTAGCATTTCCATCGCTTGAAATTGCATATCTTTTCTCATGTTTAATTCGTTCTCTCTAAGTTCAGCATCAAAAGTTACAGTAGGAAGTCCCCATTTATCAGTTTTATTATAATCTAAAAATATTTTGTTATCATGATAAGGAAGTACTTCTCCAAAACCATTTAGACCCATTGTCCATTCACCTGGTTTTATAACTGCTTGCTTCAATTTTTCACCATAGGATGCTTCTTTTACATATTCACTCCAATCTGTTCTGCTTGCCCCACCTTGATAACCATATCCTCTTAAAAAGTTTTTGTTTTTAGTTTTACCACCAATGTTTTGAAATCTTGGAATATAAATACCATTTGGTCTTCTTCCAGTATAGTATTTATCTTCAAAGCCATCAAATGTAGCATCCGCTCCAATTTGAAAATGATGATCCATGATATTATGACCAAGTTCACCAGAATCATTCCCAAGTCCATTTGGAAATCTATTAGATTTTGATTGCATTAAAATAGACGTTGTAGGTACAGTGGAAGCACACATGAAAATAATTTTAGACTTAAATTCATAAGTCAAATTAGTTTCTGAGTCTATAACCTTGACACCTGTTGCTTTTTTCTTTGTCTCGTCGTAAATTATTTCATATACAATTGAATTAGGTCTCAATGTCATATTTCCAGTTGCTTCAGCTGCTGGGAGAGTAGAAGAATTACTACTAAAGTAGGCTCCAAATGGACATCCTCTTCTACATCTGTTTCTAAATTGACAATTTAATCTACCTAGTCCTGGTTTTGTTCCTTCAGTTATATGAGCAACTCTTCCAATTGTCATGTGTCTATTCGAATATTCTTCAGAAATTGATTTTTGTAAAACTTTTTCAACACAATTTAATTCCATTGGTTTAAGAAGTTTTTGATTTGGAAATTGATTTAAATTTAAATTCTCTCCACTAACTCCAATATAATTTTCAACGTAATCATACCATGGTGCTAAATCTTTATATCTAATTGGCCAATCAACACCATATCCATCCTCTTTATTAGCTACAAAATCAAAAGGAGTTAATCTATAACTTTGTCTTGCCCAAAGCAATGACCTCCCTCCAACATGATATCCTCTAATCCAATCAAATCTTTTTTTCTCATTGTAAGGATGTTCAATATCATCAACAAAGAAATCTTTTGTTGATTCCGTATTTACATAACCTGTTCTACTTTGCTTAGGTTGTCTTTTTTCAATTTCTTGAGTAATAACATCACCTGCGGGAAATTCCCAATCTTCTTTATTAGCTGTTTTATAATCCTCTACATGTTTTATCATCCTTCCTCTTTCTAAAACAAGAGTTTTTAAACCTCTTTCACAAAGTTCCTTTGCAGCCCATCCACCACTTATTCCAGTCCCAATTACAATTGCATCATAATTCATTTCCATAAAATCTAATATATTAATTATTGCTTAACAATTGGTAGTGTTATACTCGAGGGATATTTTTTTGAATGATGAATTGTATTTCTAGCTATAATTCCTTTAGATTCATTAAAATTATCCCCGCCAGTATTTAAATTTCTAGCAAACCTTGGAAAATTACTACTCGAAATTTCAATTCTAATTTTATGATTTTTCTTAAAATAATTACTGGTTGACATTTGGGATAAATCCACTTTATATACATTTCCTTTTTCCATAAAAACTTCTTTATCATAACCTTCCCTGAATCTAACTCTTTGGATTGTCTCATCAATGTTGTAAGCTGTTCCATCAGGATAAACATCTATTAACTTAATAGTTATGTCCGTGTCTTTCACATCAGATGAAATATAAATTGAAGAATTAATAAAACCAGTGACTTCAAATCCGTTTTTTAGAGTTTCTGAAGTATAAACAAGTACGTCGTCCCTTGTTTCAACTTCTTGTTGATCATACGCGCCACCTTTTACAGCATTACCCATACAACAAACGCCACCTCCGTTAGAACTTACTGGATCCATTGGATCGTATAAAAAAGTGTCAGTATTATTTTTAATTTTTCTTTTTAGAGTGGTTAGCTTTCCATCGCCATACAACGTATTAGCACTTCCATCACTACTTAAATAAAAAGTAGTCATCTCAGTGTTTTCTGGAGGCCAAACTTCAGAACTTTGCCATTTATTAGATCCCATAGTATAATACTGAACTCTGGGTGTATTTTCTTTAAAATCATTTTGCTTTTCTTTTAGCATTAAATCAAACCAATCATAAATCTGTTCATCATAATTTAATCTTGCATCTCCAACACTTCTTTCACCAACAATTGTATTTTCAGTGGCTCTAGTAAATCCACAATGCAATGTAGGAGCTATAACCAAATACTGATTGTCATTTACGAATTGATCTACTGAGTTTTTTCTAACATGATTAAATAAAGCAATGTTTGGAGTTGTTGCAACATCATACCAGGAAACAAACCAAAAACTTGGAACACCAAAGTCCATGTTATCATGATATAAACCACCCTCATACCAAGCTTTGTCATTTGGTTTTCTTCTTATCATTTTATCAAAAATCTCTTTCTTTCCTCCAACATTTTTTAGAAGATCTTTTAGTGGTAAGTGTTTAATTTTTTCAGCCCAATCAACTGGTGGGTTTTCAGGAGCTAAATCATAAAATCTTGAAATTCTAATTAAATCTTCTTGGGATGCGCCAGAGGGAATTCTTGGCTTAAATTTATCATGTTCAACTCCATACAACCATGTTCCAAATAACAATTGTTCTACTCCTCCTCTATACCAATTTCCTTGTTCAAAAAAATCACCAACTCTTCCTACTCCAGCACCAAAACCCTGAGGAACCATAGCAGCATGAGAAGGATGATCTAAAGCTGCAACAGCCATTTGCCATTCAGCTGTGGAAGAGCACCCTAGTGTACCTATTTTACCATTTGACCAAGTCTGTTCACTCATCCAAGAAAATGCATCATATCCATCTGTCAGTGGCATACCTAAAATATCCCATTCGCCTTCACTAAAATATCTTCCCCTCTCATTTTGTACAACATAAGCATATCCTCTTTTTAAAGCCTCATAAGCTCTTTGATGAGTACGGTTTTTTTCTTCGCCATCTCCCCATGAGTTAAAGTTATATGGGGTTCTTGAGAAAATAATTGGAACTTTCTCATCAGTTTTGGGCCTGTATATATCAGTAGCCAATCTTATTCCATCTCGCATTGGCATCATTACTTTTTGTTCAAGAGTAGCTATTTCATTTATTTTTTTTAAAATATCATCTTGAGAATTTGAAGTTTGAGAGGTAAAAAGTAAAACAATTAAAATGAAAATATTATAAAGATTCTTCATATATTAAAATTATTAATTAAGTTATTAAAACAGATTTGTTATGCACAAAATGATTCCTGAAATACTAGAATTTTTTTCAGCTATTTCATTCATTATTTACGGAATCCTTTCCTTTACATCTAATATAATGAAATCTGAATTTAAAAGATGGGGAATTTCAAAATTTAGGTTGATAGTTGGTTATGCTCAGTTAATTGGTGGCTTTGGTCTTATTTTAGGATACTATTTTCCAATAATGACTCTTTTATCTTCTTTTGGTTTGGCAGTTTTAATGCTTTTAGGTTTTACTCTCAGATTAATAGTTAAAGATGGGATAATTAAATCAACACCTGCATTATTATACTTAATAATTAACCTGGTAATTTTATGTAATAACTTAAATCTAGTTCTTTGAAAAAAACAATAGTCATTGCAGGCGCAACTGGGTTTATCGGAAAATGGTTTATTGAAAAATATAAAGAAGAATTTAATATTATAGCGTTAAGTAGGAGCAAAATAAAACATTCAAATAATGATCAAGTGCAGTGGAAACAAGTTGATCTTTATTCAATTTCAAGTACTACTAATGCATTAAAAGGGGCCGATATTGGGATATATTTGGTTCACTCGATGATGCCGTCTACACGCTTAAATCAAGGGGATTTTGAGGATACTGATATATTGCTTGCAGACAACTTTTCAAGAGCTGCTCAGGATTGTAAATTAAAACAAATTATATACGTTGGAGGGATTCTTCCTAAAGATGATCAAAGCATTTCAAAACACTTAAAATCAAGATATGAAGTTGAAAAAACTTTAGGTTCTAGAAATACTCCGTTGACCTCTATTAGAGCTGGTATAATTATTGGTCCAAATGGTTCATCATTTAGAATAGTTCAACAATTAGTAAAAAAACTTCCACTAATGGCCTGTCCGGAATGGACAAAATCTCTTAATCAACCAATTGATATATTAAATGCTCTTGAAATAATAAGATGGTGTATTGGAAATGAGTCAACTTTTAATAAACCCTTAGAAATTGGAGGAGATCAGGTAATAACCTACATGGACTTATTAAAGATAACTGCAAAAAAAATGAATAAAAAAAGATTTATTTTTTCATTGTCATTCATTACAATAGGATTGTCAAAACTATGGGTTAGTTTAATAACAGGAACCAGTAAGTTTTTAGTATCTCCACTAGTCGAAAGTTTAAAACACAAGATGACTTTAAATCCTGAAAATATGGTTAATCTTCCCATAAAATATATTTCTGTTGAAGACAGTATAGAAAAAGCACTTTATCCAAAAGAAAAAGTGCCAAAAAATCCTGAATTCATGCCCAGAAAGACAAAAGAAAATACTGTTAGAAGTGTTCAAAGGATTGCTAATCCAAGTAATAGAACAACTGATTTTATAGCCAGAATATATCCAATATGGTTAACAAAAAGATTTGCTGATCTGATAAAAGCAAAATATGATGGTAAATTTATTAAATTCAGTTTTTTTTCATTACTTCTTCTTGAACTAAAAGTAATTAAATCAAGAAGTGATGACAATCGAAAACTGTTTTATATAACTGGAGGATGGCTGGTAAAAAGAACGTCTTTGGGATGGCTAGAATTTAGATCTGTACTAAACAATGAATACATGATTGCTGGAATACATGAATATGTTCCAAGTCTACCCTGGTACATTTATAAATATTCTCAAGCAAAATTACATTTAGTAGTAATGAAAAGGTTTGAAAAATTTTTATTTACTGTTCCAAAAAAATATTAAACAAAACTTATTTCCCATCCTTTTTCATATTCTCTAGACCAAAATTTATTTTTGATCTTCTTGTTTAAAACATTACCATTATTAGGATTAATCATAAATGATTTACCAGATCTATGTGATAAATTAGCATAATGAACCATACTTTGACTAATAACAGCATCATCAATTGATGAATTTAATTTTTCTCCTTCTCTAATTGAATTGAAAAAATTTCTAAAATGCTTTGTTGTCATATTACCACCTCCACCAAGTTGAGTGCTGGACTCATTATCAGATGAAACACTGTTTTTTATTTCTTTTCCATCCAAATCATAAATAGAATAACCTTGTCGATTTATAAAAGCTGAACCATTTGATCCATAAATAACAGTTCCTCTACCTCCCATTGTTTTTTTAAAAAATGAATTTCTACTTTGGCAATTCCAATCTATTTTCAAATTATCTGGAAAGTGAAATTTTGCTTCCATAGTATCGTACATGGTCCATCCATCATCTAAAAAATGATTTTTACTAGAAAAAACATCTACTCTTTTTGGATAATGTACATTGAGAGCCCACCTTGCAATATCAAGTTCGTGTGTAGCATTATTACCTGCTTCTCCGGTACCAAAATCCCAACCATACCATCTCCAATTATAATCCCATGTATCATAAGTATATAGTTTTCTTTTTGACGGTCCTTGAAATAATTCCCAATCTAAACCATCTGGAGCTGGTTCTATCTTTTGATTTGGAACTCTTGGTCTATTGTTATTATAATAAGCTTCAGCCTTAATTAAATCACCTATAATACCATTTCTAAGCAACTTAATGACCTCAGCAGTTTCATAAGATGACCTTTGCTGATTACCCATTTGTACTGACTTATTATAATATTTTTGAAAATTAACAAGTAGGTCACTCTCCATTAAATTATGACTACATGGTTTTTCTAAATAAATATGTTTGCCAGCTTCCATGCCTTTACATGCAGCATAAGTATGCCAATGATCAGGAGTAGCAATAATTAGAGCATCAACATCTTTGTCATCAATAATTTTATGAATATTTTTCTCTGATTTAGTTTTTTCTTTGGTAAGATCAAAATACCTTTTATTTGCTTTTACAATTTGCTTATCCATTACATCACAGAAATATTTTATTTCAATATTTTTCATTTTAAGTGAAGAATTTAATAAACCAGGGAACCTTCTGCCAAGTCCTTGAAAAGCAAGAGTTATTCTTTCGTTTGAACCTAAAATCCTAGAATAGCTTTTTGCCGAGACACTATTAAAAGAAGATAATAAAGATGTCCCAACAATTCCTAAGGATGATTTTTTTATAAAAGTTCTTCTGTTTTTCATAATATTAATTTAAAATT
>Ga0075480_10002500_pt1 | contig 11840 bp, 4 predicted proteins | sample DEB08_DNA_7_FD_81590 | JGI IMG/M metagenome (GOLD analysis project Ga0075480, IMG submission 81590) | Aqueous microbial communities from the Delaware River and Bay under freshwater to marine salinity gradient to study organic matter... | ecosystem: Environmental > Aquatic > Marine > Coastal ... | reverse complement strand
CTCCTTCTACGTGCAGACCTGTATCATCAGTACCCAAGTTACCTAAAATTATCGCATCCTTCTGTACAAACAAATTTTCCTTCACCGTCAACGTGTTGTCAACAACTAAGTTATCTAAGGTTACTGTTAAATTACAAGCTATATGGTATGTAAGATCTTGAATATTTCCTACAACGACATTATCGATACCTTCTTCTTTTTTGTTAAGGTAATCTATATATAGATCAACATTGGGTAAATCAGAGGAGATATTGTGCATAATACCGAAAAGATAAGGATTAAAATTTGAGTCGATATTGATGTGACGATATTCGAAATTTCCGTAGCCTATACGATCATAATGAATAATGGACAAACGTTCGATATCATTGGATAAGCTATTCTTAATATCATTGTGAAGATATGGGTCGTTATCGATATTAGATTTGTAGAAGTGATGATATACTTTATAGTTGAAGTCTTTTAATAATTCGTTTCTATTAGAGACGTTTGGAGTACCGTTGTTGATGTAATAATGAAAAGCTTCTTCTACAGTATTTATGCCGTGATTGAAACTAAGTTCAGGATTTAAATACAAATAAAAATCTGGTTCTAAGTTATTATAAAATCTTGGATTATCCATTTAATTAAATTTATAAAAAGAAAAGAGTTCAAAAATCTAGGAGAAAGACATAGTGTATTTGTTTTTAAGTTCATCCTTTTTATCAAATATTTCGTTAACAAACTCCTTTGTCTTAACAATATCTTCGTTTTCAACGATTGTATCAAAAGAATTTGTATCCTTAATAGTTGTAATAAGATCAGGGATATTTAGAGAAATAAGTTTGGAAAGAGAACTTGAAGGGATATTGGATTCAGTAGAGTCATAGTTATTTTGTCCTTTTTGTTTTACAATTTTAATTAATTTTAGAATGTCTTGTTTGTTTGCGTTATACCACTTATCTATATCATTCATTTCAATAATATCATTTACAATCATATTTTGTATATAGAACACACCATTAACGATAGCTTCTTTGTATAATTCTTTAATCATAGGGTGAAGATCACTAAATTCTTGCATATCTAATAGATTTTGTTTAGCAAAGTCCAATCTAGTGATTCTGTAGACGTTATATGTATTTAACATTATCAGTAAAGCCATAACAATAATAATTAGAATAAAAAAGAGATATAATGATTCCATTTATTTAGTTAAATATTTTAATGGTTTATTGTTTGGAAGTGAAGTATGTGTCGATTGTTCGAACAATCATGCCTTCTAAATCTAAGAAATATTTGAGTGCGTCTTCCAAGTGTTTTTCTTCCTTATTATTCACCAAGTTCTTATAATCATAATACATATATCCAATTATAATTAATGCATAAATTGACGATAATAACATCGCATAGAATAAGTTAGTATCCATCACCAATGATCCAATAACTGTCATCAAACAAACAATTGAATACAGAGTTAATAGTAATTTTCTTCTATTGTTCGTAAAGAATAGTTTGTCCGTAACGAAAATTAAATAAATTAAACTAAAAGATATAATGTAATATGGATTATCAAAATACATATACACTTCCGCAACCAATATAGATGCAAACACCAAATAAAAAGTATTATACACATATAATATTTTTGTCTGTTTTTTATCAGTCAAATAGAACAAAACCGAGAACATTACGGACAACATTGTATTCAAAATCGACACATATGTATTATCCAGTATTGATGGTCTCATATATAGAATTATCGATACAATAGTTATATGAAACATCATTATCGATGCCATATGACTGTGAACTTCTAATTGATAAGATTTAGAATTCTTTTTCATAATGTAATATGTATGTGTTATAGTAATCAGTGTTATAACAATATAGACAAAAATGATAGGCAATACTAAATTCATATTTATTTAATACTTTTAAATTTTTAGTCAATTTCTTCAATAGTAGGTTCATCGGTCTTATCACTTGGTGGTGGAGGTGGTGTTTGTGAAGAACCCTGAAGAATAGGCATCACCTTTTCCTCTACCTCTTTCTTCATATCTTTAAACTCCTCAGTCGATGCTGTAGTATTCGACTCCAACCACTCAATCTTCTCCTTAATAATACCATTAATCATCTCCTTTTTATCATCATCTAGTTTCATTTCGTTGTTATTAATCATATTTTTTGTTGTAAAAAGATAATTTTCGAGTTCATTCTTAGCATCTACACGTTCACGGGATTTGTTATCTTCGTCCTTGAATTTTTCAGCATCAGCAATCATTTTTTCGATTTCTTCTGGTGTCATCCGTCCACTTTCGTTTTTGATAGTAATGTTGTGTGATTTACCGGTACCCTTGTCTTGTGCTGTAACGTTAAGAATTCCATTTGCATCAATATCAAAAGATACTTCAATTTGTGGGGTACCACGTGGTGCAGGCGGAATTCCAGATAGTTCGAACTGTCCCATCATACGATTGTCCTTTGTAAACTGACGTTCTCCCTCAAACACCTGAATCGTTACAGCAGGTTGATTATCGGCATAAGTCGAGAAGATTTGGGATTTCTTTGTTGGAATTGTAGTGTTACGCTCAATAAGTTTTGTCATCACACCTCCCGCAGTCTCAATACCAAGAGATAGTGGAGTCACATCAAGAAGCAAAACATCTTGAATAGACTTATCCTTGTCTCCGGACACAATAGCTGCCTGAATCGTGGCACCAACAGCAACTGCCTCATCAGGATTCAATGACTTACACAATTCCTTACCATTGAAGTAATCAGACAACATCTTTTGGATCTTGGGGATACGTGTACTACCACCCACAAGAATGATCTCATCTACATCTCCCTTTGACATCTTCGCATCCTGAAGTACCTTCTCCACCGGATCCATAGTACGCTGAAACACTCCGGCACACAACTCCTCAAATCGAGCACGTGTAATTGAAGACATAAAATCGACTCCATCAAACAGACTATCAATCTCAATACTTGTCTGTGTACTAGATGACAGATTTCTCTTAGCACGTTCACAAGCAGTTCGTAGTCGTCTAATAGATCGCGGATTTCCGGAAATGTCCTTCTTATGTTTACGATTGAACTCTTGAGTGAAGTGATTCACAAGATAATTGTCAAAATCCTCTCCACCCAAATGACTATCCCCTGCAGTCGCCTTAACCTCGAACACTCCATCCTCAATAGATAGTAGTGTCACATCGTGTGTACCACCACCACAATCAAAAATAAGTACGTGTTTCTCCTTACTACTCTTGTTATCCATACCGTAAGCAATCGCAGCTGCCGTAGGTTCGTTGATAATACGCAATACGTTTAGACCGGCGATCACGCCAGCATCCTTAGTAGCCTGTCGTTGAGCATCCCCAAAATACGCGGGTACAGTAATTACCGCATCCGTTACACTTTCACCCAGATACGCTGAAGCGATTTCCTTCATCTTAGTCAAAACCATCGCAGAGATCTCTTCCGCATAAAACTCCTTGTCTTCACCCTTATACTCAACCTTAACCTTGGGCTTGTTAGACCCATCGTTAATCACATCAAATGTCCACAATTTCTTATCATCTTGGACCTTATCATCATCATAGTTTCTACCAAGCAAACGTTTGGCGTCATGGATTGTGTTCTTTGGATTCATACTCGCCTGATTCTTCGCACCATCACCAATTAGACGTTCCTCATCAGTGAACGCTACATACGAAGGTGTTGTCCTGTTTCCTTGGTCGTTCGCAATGATCTCTGCGCGACCATTTTGAAAGACACCAACACAACTGTATGTAGTACCGAGATCGATTCCAATTGCAACCATATTATACTATTTGTATAGTTAGTATAAGAATGAAATGTTTAAATAAATTTGGAATATTCATTTGGTATGGTCAATTTCTTTTTATTATAATGGACTACTACTTTGTCCCAATATTTAGGTAATACGTATCCACTAAAACTATCGATACCAAACATATCGGTATAGAAACGCATATCGTTTATAGAGCCTCGTATTCTAAGTTTTATCATTGAAGTAAGTATATTGAAAACAATTAAGGCATAGTGTTTGTGATTACCCCAAGGACCTTTAATCTCTTCGTTACGTTTATCAAATATATCCATCATCGTACTCTCAAACTTATTTATATAATATTCTTTAGCACTCGTCAATCCTATATCTTGTGCCAATAAGCACTCCAAATTACTTTTAACTAATTTATTAATCATCTTGTTATCATTCCCATTACCTGTTATATCATTGTAAATTAAGTTATCCTGTATGATGTCTGTCTTATTTATCAAGTCGTACTGAGAAAAAAATATTTTTGAGTAGTAATTCATCAATATAAAGTAACTCTCGTATATCTCCGTCTCATTCGATTGACTCTTAATGATATTGTTAAGTATTACATTTGTTTCTCTTACAAACGCATTCTTACCGAATGTGTAATCACCCATCGCAATATTACTATATGACACTACATTACCATTCTTAATAATTACTGTTCCATCAGTGAAACCGTTGATTAATGAATAGATGGCAGTTCCTTCATTTTCTATTATTTCGTTATTGTTCTCATCATATAACTTAATAAACGAATTGCCATCTACGTGTAAGGTGTAATCCACATCATTTCTAACTTTTAATACATTTCCTGTATATCCACCAAATCGTTTTCCAATAAACTCCTCTGTGTCATTATCATAAAACACCAGATCTTTGTTATCAGTCTCCACACGGACATTCTCAGGTAATTCCTTTGAGACATCTACACTCTCTGTATCACTTATCTCTACAACAGTTGTCCTTAACAGTCCCCTATATAAATCCTCCACATAACTAGGTATATTAAATGATAACTCATAACAAGCTTCTCTATAATGTCTTATCACACTAAATACCAAATATTTAGATAAATTATTATTCGACTCAACTTCATTATTTATCGTCATTACTTCCTTCATATTAAACTCATTATCAAATAATGTATTAAAAAATCGAACAGTACTCTGTAATATTACAAACCCTTTTTCATGTAACCAATATTTATCTAAAGAGATTCTGTAATAGTTCCATACGTTGATTGCGATAAGTGCGGTATTAAAAACATAGAATGGTGATCGACTATCCCAATATATATCGTTATAATTGAGAATAGTGTTTTTGTAAGGAAATTGACTTCCTTCATTACCATATGCCATTGCGAGACTTTTTGCTTTGTCTAATTGATTAAATCTAAAATCGAGTAGTATCCTTGCTGCATTAGGACGCAATAATAAAAGAACTGGTATCAAGAACATTTCCGCATTCCAAAAAACTTCTCCATCCAAATCGATTACAGATAAATTTAAGACGTTCATATCAACACTTATATCATCTCTTATTATCGAAAACACATTATACAATGCATATTTGATGTGTTGTTGAAATAATTTCGTATCTCTTACCGCAAATTTAAACTCTTCAACTGGTATGTCGATTTTTTGTGTAATGCTTATATCACCACTGTCCCATATTTCTATCCATCTCTTACAATGTTCGACTCGTAATGGTTGATCTTTAATAGAGAATAGTATACGAATCAGTTCCTTTTCGGGGTGAGGGAAATCGCTAGTAGTCATCATTCCCGTTATCATTGTTAAAGTTGTACTCTCCCCACTCATTAATCGAACTCGTTTCGTGTTATAATGCTTACCATCTACTTCTATTAACCCTCTATTGTATATTTTTTCATTGTTAAGATACATTGTGTATGTAAAGACATCAATATTCATTTTTTTATCTGTGCCTTTGGTAGTTAAAATGGATGTTGACTGAATTATGTCATTATTAATTGAAGTATTTTCTAAATTTATATAATTTGATATTACATTATACACATCACATTCCATATCACTATCATTTAAATTCTCAATCATACAATTCTGCAAAAAACAATATGGATATTGTTGTAATGCCATAATCTCGTGTGTTATTCTCAAGTTAATAGTCTTGTCCCTATCACTTACATTATACTCCATTACAAATACACCATTATACATATTCAATCTTTGTTCATACTCTTCAATACGTACATTACTTTGATCTTTATCAATAAACATTAAATCACTAAAGTTGAAACAATTTGTGATATTTTTATTATAGTCGTTCATATGTTGTTCGAATGTTTTAACTGTGATGAATGAGGAAGCTGTGTTGTAAGGTAGGGAACCTGTTTTGATGCCTACTTTACCATTGGCCACGATAACTCCATCGTAATTATTATAGTTGATGTTTTTAACACTGATAGTGTTAAGAGCCGAATCATAATCTACGTCACCACTGAAGTTAGTTTCGTGTAATTTTTTATATTCACCGGTCAACTTAATATCATTGTGAATATCGACAAGAGAAATGTGTCCAGCGATTAAATCGGTTAAATACGTAGATTTTTCTAAAACAGAAGGTTCCCGACCAATTGTCTTCAGGTATAATAATGATAACTCTCTCTCCATTTAGTTGTTATATACTAATTTATTAAATTTGACAAAACAAATTTCAAATATAAAAACATTACAATATTAAGGAATATCTTACAATATTTCAAAGTTTTGTATTTGATCTTATTTGTACTAAAAAAGTAATAATCAATTCTATTGTTTTTATTCAATATGTAAGTATAAGACACATTCACAATTACAAGTATTATGAGGTAGAGGAGATATATGTTGTATTTCATTTATTTAATTATTAATTTAGTAACAGTTTTTTCTTCGATCACCTTATTATTATTAACTATTTCGTAATCAAAGTCCATTACACATTCTTCTTCCAAACTTTCTGTATCATCATCATCAAATGTCTCTCCAGAGGGTATCTCTTCTAACTTAGATATATCCATCAACACTTGTGAATCTCCTGTACCACAATTGGCGATTTGACCCAATATGATATTCGCAGAGACACCATTGAACTTATCAACCTCACCAAATACACCTGCCTTAATCAATATGTCTGACGTTTCCTCAAAACTACATTTTGCAAGAGGTCCAATGTCTGATCGGTTGATTCCGTGACGATCCACTGAGAGTAGATATCCCTTACAAGTCATCGTATCCACAAGCAACGCAATGTGTCTGTGATTCACACTAGTCGTGCTGTTCAATATGTCATCAATCTCGTTGTACAATGCTTGTCGAGCAGCCTCAATACCAAATATCTCATAAATTTCCGTGATGTCGTTTGATATAGTATTCTCATTGTCTACATACTCATTTCCCAATACATTCATAAGATTCGTTCCATCTGTCTCTAACATATACATTTCCTTATCCTCAAACGTCTTGAACACAGGATCGTCATTCAACAATTTCTCTTTCTTCTGTGAAATCGATACCTTCTTAATCTTATCAATACCCGAAATGATTATCTTTTCCATAATGTTATATTCAAGTGCTTTGAGATCCGTAATGATATCGGTGATACTTGTATCAGTTAATGTGATACGGAATATGATCTTCTCCGCGTTATCATCACTGAACATGCACGTAATGCTGTCACCGTAATATCTCTTGAGAGACAGATTGATATCCATTGTAGTGATACCAATATCCATCATCTTACGTCTATCCAATTCCATTCTCAACACCCACGGCGACTCCAATACATAACACTCATCATTCAATTGACTGAACTTTTTATACTCCTCAATAAGTTTTTGATCGTCCTCAATCGAACTCATATCATTCTTTGGCTCATAATAGATGTCTGATCGCAAAACCAACGAATTCATAAACGTCGTCTCAATCGAATATCTCGCCTTCTTTGCATCATTGTAATTTTTCACCTTATCATTCAAATATATCGTACAAGATGGTGCCTTCATATTCTTACTCACACTCAATAACTCCTTGATCCTCGGCACACCACGTACCGCCTTTGATGCTGATGCTACACCACTGAGATGGAACGTGTCGTTTACAACAAGATTTTTTGTTGTAAAATTACGACTAAATCGTGTTGTAAGGTCGAATACGTGAGTGTGGTTGCTCCTAACCTCTTCCAGTTTCACCACTCTGTCGTAGAAGACATTGGATTCGATAATCGTCTTCATAGTATCGTAATCCTTAGTATTTTTGTATTTTTCCAAATCTATAGTATGAATGCGCATCTCATCGATCACGTGTCCGTTAGACAGAGTCACATTCGGTACGATGTCTGTCATAGAATCTTTTTTATAAACCTTTTGTTTGATTTCGTTGAGGCGTTGTTGTTTGTAATCAATGCTCATCGTAAATGTTTTTGCAAAGTGAATACTGTTGTGTTTGTTCATGGATAATGTGTAAAGCATTGTTGTTTGATAACCTTTTTTGATAGCATTTTTATACGCTCCTGGTTTTTCCCTTATTGAAGCAAGGATTCCAAATTTACGAAGCACAAGACTTATATTCTCCAACAATGATTTGCTTACAGAGTCAGCCTTGATACATGTTTCTTTGCTAGGATCACTCACACTTCCATCTCCACTAAAATATCCGTCAATCAATCCCTTCAAACACTCATCAGGAGCACCTAGGAGGAACACAGGCATATATTTCGTTCGAGATGATGATTTTACTGTATGTTTGGACTGCTTGCTTTCCTGATGAAGCTCGTATGTAATATCTTCGAGAATATCATCAATTACTTCTTCATCAATCTCATTTAGACAGACAGGACTATCTTCAATCACTTCACGATGAAACATCTTACCAAACATATCAGCAAGCACAAGTGAGTGTAAACGAATTGTCTTGGAGTATCCCTTGGGTTTCTCCCCCTCATCGAAATGATACTTAATCTCATACCTATCAGCCCATGTCTTGATCTTGTCGATGAATTGATCATCGTTATTCGAAATCAATACCTGATATTTAGTCAAACATCCCTCCGCTAGATAGGCACCCATCACAAAACCGAACAACTCATCCAACACCATCTTCTCACAAATATGAGCCGCCTGATAAATACCACCCTTGGGATACACACATCCGGCTCGATTATCCAGTTGTGTTCGTCTACCTGTTCGGTTACCAATACCCACGAACGCATCAATGAAACTGTCTGATCGACTGTACGGTAACTCGAATATCTTACCCTTGTTAACACCCCACCAATGTCTTTGATTCTTAACATCACATTCTTGTTTCACAATCAAGGCTTTTTCAACTTCAGTTATAAACACGTATTCAGTTTTTGGAAGATAATCAGCAAGATCTAGTTCTTGAATTTTCATTTCATCAGGTATGGGCAAGGTCTTCATAGCAGGAAGATAGTCTCCAATCTTCAAATCACTGCCCTTACTCTTCAACAATTTATTGTTTTGACGTGTTAATACACTTTCACCTTTCGTAACAACACATTCGTGTCCTGAGAGGGTAGTCACGCGAATAAGATTGTTAGAACCATCTTCATTGATTGGCAAGTGACGTGTAATAGCATCTACGTGATCCCAAAACACCTTACCATTCTCATCCGCAGTAAGAATACGAATGTCCTCGTCCTTACTGATTGGTGCATAGATTTGATCTCCTTTTTCGATATATTGATGGGTAGACTTGTCACCGTTTGCGATACGTGACTCAATCCACTCACCAATCCTGTACTCATTCAACTTACCGTTCTCACTCACAACAATCTCAGTATTGTATTCAACAGAGTTCAATGTCAATTGAGTACTAGGTTCACCAATTGATTGTGCCGCAACAACACCCACCATATCAGACGGATGAACAAACGACTCGAAGTACCTCATTCTAAACAACTCTACCATATAATCGAATGCCTCTTTTGTAAATCGATGCTTCATAATCATCTTCTTCGGCGAAAAGTAATGTCTTACTATCACTCCCACCATCTTCACTTGTTGTACTTCCTTATTCACACGCAATTCATCAACCAATTTCTCGATTCTATCGTATGCATAGACCGGATCCAAAGTACTCGTGAATTTCATATTGTTGAGATTGAACATTGTCTTGATCTTATCAATCATACGGTATACACCAATAGGTTGATATACAACATTATCACTCTTTTTGTTGAATACACGTGTGATGATAAACTCTCTGTCTTCAATAATCTGTTGGAAGAACTTTTGAGATGTTTCCAACCATTTGTCGTTCTTATACAACTCATCAATAATACTGTCTTTCAAGATGTACTTGAAATTATCGTTTTCGGTGAACAGATAGTTGTCCTCCAACTCCTCAATTGTAATATCTATCTTCAAATAATCCAGATGATGCTTCTCTAATTTGACGGGATCAATCGAATCTTCTCCATACATAAACTGTATAATACTACCATTCGCATTCCTCACTGTCATATCGAAGTTTACTTTCGCATCTTCCATTGCCTTGATAAGTTTTCTTTGGATATACCCAGTTTCACTAGTATCTCTGTGATTAACACCATTCATCGTAATGAAATTGAGAGTACTTGGGACTGTCACGTCATACAGTTTAGGATAGTTTTCTACCCCTAAGATTTCAATGTTAACAATTGGATCAATTACCATATTCTCACTTGTTTGATATTGATTTTTACCCATTTTACCTTCCATTTGAACCAATCTTTCTTGCTTGTTATCAATGAACAACTCAATGAATTGGGCAAGATTTCCTGCCCAATGACTTGTTACATTCAATATATACGTAGGTTTTATTTTCAATGTTCCCAGATTATTGGACTTTTGTTGTGTTCTTCTAATCTTAGAGAACACTCCGTATCTGTTTAATAACAATGCAAATCCCATGACCAGTTTTTTTGATACTGAGCATACTGATATACAAGTTGAGTCCTTATCGATCGTTCCATCACCTGTCAAATATCCTTCAATAAGTCCCAGTACAAACTCATCGGGTGCGATGAAAGCAACCTCTGGAATATGCTTGTTTGCCGATCCCTTACCCACGAACATATCAAAGAATCTCGCCATCAGGGTAGAATATCCTTGTGTTGATGTTGATGTTCCGGTAATTTTCTCAGTTTCAATCTTTCTTGAATATGTTTTGTGTTTCATACCGTGTTTATCAAACCAGTTACATACGAATTCTTGAACCTTTTCATCATTTTTACATATTTCAACTTTACCACTATCTACACAAGCATTTCCGTCAGCCAAGAACAGTCCAACGAATCGTCCGTTATCACGATCCAACTTGAACTTATCAGCCACTGCACTCACGTTGCGTCTTGCTCCATAGGGATAAATGTATCCATCCTTGATATTTTCATCACTTGATCGTCCCGAAGTCATACGAGTAAGACTAGCCTTCTTCTTATAAGGCAAAGTGAACGTAGTACCGTTGTTATCATTCCACCAACCTCGAGGAATATGGAAATTGTCTCCCTGTGCAGCATTCATAAGCATTACCGCCAAGTTGAAATCCGTACCGTGTATATACTCCTCCTTCGGGAAGTACTCACACATATCCACATATTCAACAATAATTGGAGGTGTTGCAAGAGTTTCCGTAGTTGGTACACAATCACCGATTTGAACCAACTCACTATGCATCTTCTTGAACTCCTTAGTTTCCGGATTCCAAATCAACAACGACTCAGAGTCAGCAACTGTAGTAATTCTACCACTCTTCGTAGTTACCTTAAATACACGAGTCCCTGGGTCGTGACGAGTTACTGCTGTCAGTTCACCCCAAGAAACAACACCCTTCTCATCTCCTGTTGGAATATACACAGACTGCGCAGGCAACTCCAAAAACTCCATATTACGATCTTCTGGGAAATGCTGAATCTTTTCCTTATTTTTTTCAAGGTGATCATCAATCCATTCACCAATAGTAGTAGTCTTAATTTTTTTGTTTTCGAT
>Ga0075480_10002494_pt1 | contig 11849 bp, 10 predicted proteins | sample DEB08_DNA_7_FD_81590 | JGI IMG/M metagenome (GOLD analysis project Ga0075480, IMG submission 81590) | Aqueous microbial communities from the Delaware River and Bay under freshwater to marine salinity gradient to study organic matter... | ecosystem: Environmental > Aquatic > Marine > Coastal ... | reverse complement strand
TGGTTTGAAAGTAAGCCACTTTTTGGTTGGAAGGTTTTAGTACCTAGAACCAAAGACGATGGTGGTAAAGCTGCAAAATTGTTGACGCGTTATGGGGCAGTCACAATTGATGTACCAACAATTTCTGTTGAACCACCACGCACTCCGCAACAAATGGAACGGGCAGTAAATGGTTTGGTAAGCGGACGCTATCAATGGGTGGCATTTACCAGTACAAATGCGGTTCGAGCTGTCAAAGAAAAACTAGCTGAATATGGCTTAGACGCTAGGGCATTCTCAGGCATCAAAGTGGCAGCTATCGGAGATAAAACAGTTGAGTCGCTAATTGAATTTGGTGTGCAACCAGATTTGGTACCAGATAAATCAGATAGCTCAGATGATTTGTTAGAAGTCTGGCCGACTTATGACCAAGTTTTTGATCCAATTAATCGAGTATTTTTACCTCGAGCTGACATTGCCGTTGAATCTTTAGCAGAAGGAATGATTAAAAAAGGCTGGGAAGTTGAGGACATCACAGCTTTTAGAACTGTACGCGCGGCACCTCCTGCTGCTGAAATTCGTGAAGCTATTAAGACTGGGGGCTTTGACGCGGTACTTTTCTCTTCTGCAAGCACGGTAAGAAATTTAGTGGGTATTGCTGGTAAGCCTCACCCCACAACTGTGATTGCGGTAATTGGACCTGCCACCGCGCAAGCAGCCGAGGAACACGGCCTAGTGGTGAGCGTGCAAGCTGAAGAACCTAACATGACAGTTTTAATTGAAGCTTTAGCAGCCTACGGAGAAAAACTTAAGGAAGCCGCATTAGAAAAAGGTGAAACTTCTTGGCGCCCATCAAAGCGCCGAAATGCGTTGCGTCGTAGATACTAAATCTATGGAAAAAACCGTTGTTCACTTGCTGCGCCATGGTGAGGTAGAAAACCCAACCAGAGTTCTTTATGGTCGCTTACCTAACTTTTATTTGTCAAAACTCGGGTTAGAAATGGCAGATAGAGCTGCTGACTTTTTTCATGATCGGGATTTAGTAAAAGTTATTTCATCGCCACTTGAACGGGCCCAGCAAACGGCTGAACCGACTGCCAAAAAACTTGGTTTGGAAATAGTTCACGATGAAAGAATTATTGAAGCGACAAATGTTTTTGAAGGTAAGCGAGTTTCTGTTGGCGATGGCGCGCTGAAAAATCCACGAAATTGGTGGCACCTGAGAAACCCTTTTGTGCCTTCGTGGGGTGAGCCTTATAACCAGGTAGCAAGCAGAATGCGGGCAGCCATTGAGTCAGCTAGGAAAGCCGCAAACGGAAAAGAAATTGTTTTAGTCTCTCATCAACTACCAATTTATGTTGCCCGGCTGTCATTCGAAGGGCGAAATTTGGTGCATAGTCCGAGAAAACGTGAATGCTCATTGGCTAGCGTCACCAGCTTGCATTTTTTGGGTGATGAGTTCGAGCGTGTGGAATATCACGAACCAAGTAGAGATTTATTGGCAAGAATTAAGAGATGAAATTTCTTGCTCTCTCTTTATCTCTAATTTTTAGCTTGACTCTAGTTGGTTGCGGCAGTGCTCAGCCAACATCAATTAGTTCTGCAGATACTGGATTTGTTGCGGGCGATGGTTCTAGCGTGCTTTTGCCAAAAGCTGAGAGAAAGCTGGCACCAGAGATTGCCCAGATGACATTTTCAAAAAAAGAATTTGTTCTTTCTGAGCAAAAAGGAAACGTTGTTGTTATAAACGTTTGGGGATCTTGGTGTGCACCATGTAGAGCTGAAGCCAAAGAGTTAGCAGATCTGGATCGAGAACTACGAGACCAAGGGGTAGTTTTCTTAGGGTTAAACACTAGAGATAGTTTGGCGGCAGCACAAACCTTTGTTGAGCGTTTCACAATTGAGTATGAAAATATTGAAGATCAGTCTGGGCGAATTTTATTAGAATTCAAAGGCACGCTTTCACCTAATGCAATCCCTACTATGTTGGTTTTGGACAAAGAAGGAAAAGTCGCTGCGCGAATTTTAGGCCCGGTTGATATTTCTCTACTGAGAGGTTTTGTGACAAATCTCTTGGATGAATTATGACAGAAATAATCTTTAGCGGTAATTTTTTACTAGCCGCAGCTCTAGCTGCTTTGGCTGGTTTAGTCTCATTTCTTTCACCCTGCGTCTTACCGCTGGCTCCTGGCTATTTGGCTTATTTGGCTGGAGTTAGCGGAAACAGCACTCCACAAAAAAGCAGAGCGGTAGTTGCTACTTTTCTATTTATTTTGGGTTTTAGTTTGGTGTTTACTTCTTACGGAATATTTTTTGGCAGTCTTGGATCATTACTTTTTAGTTACGCACAAATTCTCGAGAGAATTCTTGGAGTGTTAGTAATAGTTTTAGGAATCGGATTTCTTTTGCAAAGCGGATGGCTGAGTAGGTCATTTAAATTTAATTTCTCGGTACGCTCTGGCGTCTGGGGTGCACCATTTTTAGGCATCTTGTTTGCGTTTGGTTGGACTCCTTGTATCGGGCCCGTTTTAGCTGCGGTTCAAACTATGGCTTTTTCAGAAGGTACGGCAGCTAAAGGTGCTGCACTCTCTTTTATTTATGCCTTAGGTTTAGGGATTCCATTCTTACTTTTGGCATTTATTTATGAAAAGTCCATAACAACAGTTCAAATTTTAAGAAGATATCAAAAACTTTTTGTGCAAATTGGTGCGGTCTTGATGATTTTTATCGGAGTGATGTTATTTAGCGGGCTTTGGAGTGAAATTACAATCAATTTAAGAGTTTGGATTTCAGGGTTTACCCCGGTGATTTAAATGATAGAAAATAACATTCAAATTAACTTGGGCCTGGGCGGCTGGGTGCGTTGGATTTGGCGACAATTGACCAGCATGACTACGGCGCTTTGGCTGCTGCTTTTATTGGGTTTGGCAGCTATTCCTGGGTCAATTTTGCCGCAAAGAAGTGCCTCGCTAATTCGAGTGAATGACTTTAAAGAAGCTAACCCAAGACTTTTTGAAATTTATGATCAACTGGGACTTTTTGAAGTCTATGGTTCATTTTGGTTCTCAGCAATTTACATACTTTTAATGATTTCGCTTGCTGGTTGCATAGTACCCAGAATTAAAATACACGCAAAGAATTTAGTTGAACCAATTCAAGAGGCACCTTTACGTTTATTGAATCAAACTGGTTATCGAGCAATTGAGACAAACCTTGATTTAGAAAAAATAAATAAGTTAGCTCAAAAAAGCTGGTGGAGAACAAAAATTAGCGCAGATGGGAATTCTCTCACCATAGAAAAAGGCTATTTGCGTGAGACTGGTAATTTACTTTTTCACATTGCAATTTTATTTATAACCATCGCAGTTGCTTTTGGAGCCCTATTTAATTACCGCGGAACAATACTTTTAATCGAAAAAGATGAATTTGCAAATACCGTAACGCAATATGATGATTTTCGAGCTGGTGGCTTATTTAGAGTTGAACGAATGCCAAATTTTTCATTTGTTTTAGAAGATTTTGAAGTTGAGTTTGAAAGAGGACCCAATCAAACTGGATCTCCAAGGGAATTTATTGCCGAGCTGGCGGTTACTGAGCCGGGTTTGGATTACCAACAAACCGTTGTCGTGAATAAGCCTTTAGTAATAGATGGAACCAAAGCTTTTTTAACTGGGCACGGCTATGCGCCAGTAATTAAAGTAACTGATGACGCCGGAAGAGTTGTTTTCGATAAAGCCGTTCCTTTCTTGCCACAAGATGCAAACTTCACTTCAAATGGAGTAGTAAAAATTCCAGACGCAAATGAACAAATTGGACTCTTGGGTTTGTTTTTGCCTACCGGCGTGCTCGATGAAGAGTTAGGCCCAATTTCAATTTTTCCAGATCAAGATAATCCCTTGGCTTTCTTTTCAGCTTGGACAGGTGACTTAGGCATGGACAGTGGAATTCCGCAAAATGTCTATCGCTTAGAAACAGAGAATCTCGAACAAATCGGCTTAGCGCAGTTAGCTCCTGGAGATCGCTGGGAACTTGAAAATGGATACCAGGTCGAGTTTGTCTCAGTCAAAAGATTTGCCTCATTTCAGATTGCCTATGACCCAGGTCGCATTTGGGCGTTTATCGGTTCTATTTTGGCAATGGTGGGCTTAATGTTTGGACTTTTTGTCACCCGCAGACGAATTTGGTTACGTCTTGAAGGGATTGGAAGTTCGCAAAATAAAATTGGCTTAGCGGGTTTAACAAAACAATCTGAAGAGCTGTTAAGCCGTGATTTGACTTGGTTAGTTAAGAAAATTAGAGAAAGTGAGCAGCGGTGACCGCCGGTAATTTAAGCAATCTGTTTGTCTACGCAACTATTTTGATTTTGTTACTTGCGCTAATTACCTATTCAGTTGCTTTGGGCGACAGCGATAAGGCTCGGAAAAATGAAAATATCGGCACCGCCTTTACCTGGTTAGCTTTTGGAATCTTGCTAGTAGCCGTAGTTTTAAGAGGCATTTCATCTCAAAGAGCTCCTTGGGGAAACATGTATGAATTTGCCATTACTTCATCGCTGGCAATATTAGGTGCATATTTATTTGTTTCATTAAAAAAAGAAATAAAGTATCTAGGAGTATTTGTAGTTTTACCTAGTGTGTTGCTTTTAGGTTTAGCAGTGACGGTGCTTTACACCGAAGCCGGGCCACTTGTTCCAGCTTTGAGATCTGGCTGGTTAGTTGTTCACGTTTCTGCGGCAATCATTTCTTACGGAGCTTTTAGTGTTAATTTTGCTCTTAGCGTTCTTGTGCTACTTAGAGGCAGATTTAAGTTCTCAAGAGTTCCCGCCACTGAACGTTTAGATGAGTTGGCGTATCGCACGGCGCTATTTGCGTTTCCAATTTGGACCTTCTCAGTGATCGCCGGCGCAATTTGGGCAGAAAACGCATGGGGTAGATATTGGGGATGGGATCCTAAAGAAACTTGGGCGTTTATTACATGGTTGATTTATGCGGCTTATTTACATGCCCGAGTAACTCGCGGCTGGAGCGGTAAAAAGGCTGCAGCAATTGCGTTAACCGCATATGCCTCGATTGTCTTTAATTTCTTCGGGGTTAATCTTTGGATCACTGGACTACATAGTTACGCAGGAGTTTAAATTGTTAAAGTACACAGCGGCCAGAATTTTGGTGTTCGTAGCTTTTTTGGTGGTTTTTTATTTACTGGGGCTTCGTGAATTTACCTTAGTAATTGTTGCGCTTTTAGTCTCAGGAATAGTGAGCCTTTTCGCACTAAATACAACTCGAGAAGCTGCCGCTAGCAAGATCGCAAAGTTATTTAAAAAAACAAACTAAAAAGCAATAACATCGAAAATAAAAATTGAGCTTGGCCTGTCTTAACCAAAATTGGTATTAATGCTTTACCGCTCGCACCTTTTCCAACTTTCAATATTGGCCCAACTAGCCAAAGTAAAGCAAAAAGTGCCGGCCAAACATTGGCATCAAAAAAATACATAAAAAAGCTGAGGTTAAAAAAGGGCTTCAGTAAAACGACAAAAAGCAAGAGCCTGGTTTTCTTAGCTCCAATTAGAACTGCAAGGGTACGCTTATTTACTAACGTATCTTTTTGCACATCGCGAAGGTTATTGGCTAATAAAATGGCAACAGCAAAACTGCCCATCGCAGAGCCCAAGATAAAGCTTTCTGTATCAATCATCTTGGTTTGGATATAAACCGTGCCTATAGTGGCAACCAGTCCAAAATAAACAAAAACAAAGACCTCGCCAAATCCTGCATATCCATATGGTCTTTTACCCCCGGTGTAAAACCAGGCGGAGACTATTGCGCTAAGTCCAACTAAAAGAATCCAGAATTCACTGATTAAAACAGTGATCAGCAAGCCAGCGATGGCAGCAAAACCGAAGCTAATAAAGGCGGCACGCTTAACACTCTTAGGACTCGCTAATTTTTGCCCCACTAAACGTATTGGGCCTACACGCTCGGCATCTGTGCCACGAATTCCATCGGAGTAATCATTTGCATAATTAACCCCAACTTGTAGCGCTAACGCGACCACCAGTGCCAAAAAGGTAAGGGTTAAATTGAATTGATCTACATAAAGTGTGTAAAAAGTTGCTGCGATGATCGGTGAAATCGCCGCGAATAATGTTTTTGGCCTGGCCCCTAGTGCCCAAAGTTTAATTTGATTCATTTAAAACCAATTCTTTTAATTTAACTAAATCTATTTTTCCGCTTGGTAAAAATGGCATATTTAGGGCATCAAAAATAACTCTTGGTTTTGCGGCATTGCCTAAAGTAGAAACAACTTTTTGCTCAATTTCTTTTTTGTCAAAGTCGCCGACAACCACTGCAGTGATGAGTGCGCCCCAGACTTCATCATCAAGCGCAAGTACCGCGACTTCTTCTACACCCCGGCAAGTTGAAATGACGGCCTCTATCGCTTTTGTAGAAACATTGGTACCACCCGAAATAACTACATCATCAATTCGGCCAATCACCGTTAACGTTTCGGAATTTAATTGCCCTAAATCTTGCGTATTAATCCATGAGTCTTGAAATGTCTCTTGGTTGAGTTCGGGGGAATTTCGATAACCTGAAGCGTTCGTTGGCGACTTTATGGAAATTCGTCCGGTACCTAAATCATCTTTTTCTAGAATTCGAATCTCAACTTCATCTAGCGCAAATCCGTCCCAAACGACCCCACCACAAGTTTCAGTCATTCCATAAGTACTGATTAATTTCAACCCAGCTTGTTTTAAATCTTCAAAAATTTGACTTTCAACGTTTGATCCGCCAACCAAAATTGCATCATACATTTTTAGTGTTTCTAGTTTGTCAGAATTAACTAACTGCATTAATTGCGCCCAGACAAGAGATGTTCTGATTGTGGGGCTTTTCTCTGCTGCCATTAGTGATACTTTCGCAAAAGTGTCGGCGTTGAATTTTCCTGTTTCAGTAAGAGCGTAAGTCCATCCTTCGTCTATTACACCTCTAGTTAGCAAACTAAAACCACCAATAAATGCAGGATTCATAGCTAAAACCCAATTTGCCTTGCCTGCCAATTTTTTATTAACCAGTTCATGGTTTTTAATTAAGGCACCTTGAGAGATTTCTACCGCTTTAGGTGCGCCAGTGGAACCACTAGTGCAAATTGCTAAAGCAGTATTTTCATAAATTGGACTTTTTTCAATTTGTAATGCCGAAAGGTAAATATCATTTGCCGGCCCACCGGCAGGGGCAAGCATTAGCGGTTGCCCACCAGCGAGCGCTTTTTTAATTGACTGTACTAACTCTTGCAGGTTTTCCCGGCCCGGTTTGGCCAGGTGTAAGTTCCAAGGTTGTGACACCATAAGGTCTTAAGCCTAAAGCGAGGAAATTTTCGAAAATGAGCAAGCCGGATCCTTACCTTTCAACCGTTAAACCAGCCTTAGCCTGGAGGCCACAAGGCGAGTGGCAAGACATTGAATATGCGGTTTGCGATCAAATTGCAAAAATCACGATAAATCGCCCAGAAAAACGTAATGCCTTTCGCCCGCAGACGGTAAAAGAATTAATTCAGGCTTTCGAGATGGCTCGCGATGATTCTGATGTAGGCGTGATCATTCTCTGCGGCAAGGGCGACTTAGCTTTTTGCTCAGGCGGAGATCAATCTATTCGCGGTGATGACGGTTATTTAGGCGATGATTCAGTTGCCGAAAAAGGAATAGGCCGCTTAAATGTTTTGGATTTACAAGTTCAAATTAGAAGATTGCCTAAACCAGTCATAGCCATGGTTGCTGGATTTGCCATTGGTGGTGGGCACGTGTTGCACGTGGTTTGCGATTTAACAATTGCCGCTGACAACGCAAAGTTTGGGCAAACCGGACCAAGGGTCGGGTCTTTTGATGGGGGCTACGGATCTAGTTTGCTCGCTAAGCAAGTGGGCTTAAAGCGCGCAAAAGAAATTTGGTTTTTGACAAAGCAATATGACGCACAAACCGCACTTGATTGGGGATTAGTAAATAAGGTTGTACAACTCGAAGAATTAGAAATTGAAACGGTTGCTTGGGCAAAAACTTTATTAGAGCAATCACCATTATCATTGCGGCTACTTAAGGCAGCATTTAACGCAGCTGACGAAGGAATAGCCGGTGTTCAACAATTAGCAGGAGATGCCACTTTGCTTTATTACATGAGTGAAGAAGCACAAGAAGGTCGAAATGCGTATAAAGAAAAACGCAAACCAGACTTTAAGAAGTTTCCGCGTAGACCGTGAGCTTGCCCTCGTTAGTTGACTTGATGAAAGGTGCCCAACCTTTCGAAATCAAATTAGATTTCACATTACGCGGGGAATCATCCAGATTTGGTTTGCTCTTAAAAGGCCCTTATGGCTGGGGGGAATTCGCCCCATTTGCTTATCACCGCGCGAATCATCAAGCTCGCTGGTTACAAGCCGCAGTAGAGATGGGCTGGAAGCAATTACCCAACCCAAAAAAATCTGAAGTTTCCGTGAATGCGATTGTGCCCTTTTCTGATTTAAATCGAGTTGAAAAATTAGTAAAAACTGTTGGATCAAACACCATAAAAGTAAAATTTGTCGCGAAAGATCTGAAAGCAGATCTTGCGATTTTAGAGAGGATTTCTCAAACGGTAACTTCGCCAATCTTTCGAATTGATTTCAATCAAGCTCTCACTGCAGAGCTAACTGAAGAATACCTAGATGGACTGGCAGATTTTAATGTTGAATATCTTGAAGAACCTAGCACTGACCTTGCGGTTATAAAAAAAATAAAGCAAAGAATTCCTATAGCGATTGACGAATCCATAAGATTACAAACTGAGGCAATTGATTTAACTTGGGTTAAAGACCTTGATTGGGCAGATTTTTGGATACTAAAGCCAATTCCCTTGGGAGGTTTTAGTCGGACTCAATTAATTGCTGAAGCGGCCACCAAGCCAGTGGTTATTTCTGGCAGTTTCGATTCTTCTTGCGGGCTGTATTTAACGACACTCGCCGCCACTTGGTTAAGTGAATTGCCAGCTGGTGCTGCTACCGGCGCGCTTTTAAAAACAGATGTGACTGCAAACTCTTTAATTCCTAGTAAAGGGATGGTTGAGGTAAAAAAAGTGGTACCAGATTTGATCACAACCCCACCAGAATCAGTTGTTGGTAAATTGTTTAGGCAATTAGAAACTGCCTATTTCGAACTAGTGCAATTGGAAGGATGAATGACCAATCCGCAGTCAGTCCAAGGTGCCGAATCCTTAGTTAACAGTTTTTTATCAGCTGGAGTTAGGAATTTTGTGGTTTCGCCCGGCTCTAGAAATGGAGCTTTGTCGCTAGCTTTAGCTTCAGCCAGTAATGAAAATTTAGTTAATCTAGCAGTTCGGTTAGACGAAAGATCAGCAGCTTTTGTTGCCTTAGGAATGGCACTAAAAACCAAAACTCCAGCTGTGGTGGTTTGCACTTCTGGTACTGCAGCTGCAAATTTATTGCCAGCGTTAGTTGAAGCAAAATATAGCGAGGTACCACTAATTGCTATCACCGCAGATCGCCCAAAGGAATTAATTAATACTGGAGCGAGTCAAACTATTGATCAGGAAAATATTTTTGGCAATACCATAAAATTAAATTTATCTTTAAGCAGCCAAACAAATGATTTTGCACATTGGGATAATAGTGTTGGTAATTTAATAAACGAGTTGGCAAAAAACCCACAGCCAGCCCATATTAATATTCATTTTTCAGAGCCACTAATCCCAAGCGAAAGCTTCAAATTTTTAAAACCTGGAAACTTTAAATTAATAAAAAATGAACAAATTGAATTACCAGACGATTTTATCAATAAAAAAGGTTTAATTATTGCCGGAGCTACTTTTGAGAATTTAGATTCTTATGTAGATGATTTAGCGGCGAATTTAAAATGGCCAGTAGTTGCAGAGCCACCTATTTTGGCTTCAGTAAATAAGATCAGCCATCATCCTGCAGTGCTAGCCGCGCTGCCCGAAGATTTACAACCAGAAGTGCTTTTAACTGTTGGGCGAGTTGGATTATCGCGCCCTACAGCAAAATTACTCGCTAGTGTAAAAAGAAAAATTCACTTAAATTCACCTAAAGTTCTTGATCAAGTTAGGGCAGAGGTAGTAACTAAACAACTTGCAAAATTATCCACTGGCAATCAATCTGAAGCTTGGATCGCTATTTGGAATGAAGTAAATCGCAAAGCCGAAAACGCCGCTTCCAAAAGAAAAGTGAATCAGCCTGAGTTATTGCAAGTGGTGACTAATTTGTTTTTAAATGCTGCAGCAGACTCTCATATTCACTTAAGTGCAAGCTTGGCTGCTAGAGATTTTGAATTAATGCTCACCAAAGATCTGGCCAAAGCTATGGCAGCAAAAGGAATAACTGTTTCCATGAATCGAGGAGTTAACGGAATAGATGGAGTTGTTTCGACCGCGTTCGGCTTATCGCTCGCAGAGCCAGAAAGACAGCACTACTGCTTAGTTGGTGATATTGCAGCTTTACATGACTTGAGTGGATTTGCTTTGCCATTGGGCGAAAGACCAGTGAATTTACATTTTGTGATTGTAAATAACAATGGTGGGGGAATTTTCTCAACCTTAGAGCAGGCTAGCGTCAAAAACTTTGATCGAGTTTATGCAACTTCGCACGGAATTGAAATTGACAAAGTGTTAGCGCAACTAAAAGTCAAGCAAGTAAACCCGGGTGCCAGGCATGAAATTAAATCAGCCCCGGGTGTGAGTGCCCAAGTCTTTAATGTTGAGCCAATTGAGAAAGCAAAAGAAACAAGAGAAGAGTTTTATAAACTGATAAAACAAGCCATCAATTAAGGCTAGATTTAATTGCAGTCAGTTTAGTTTCGATTTCGTGAAGTTCACTTTGTGGGTTACTACCTGCAACAATCCCAGCGCCAGCAAATAATCTCGCTGAATTTTCTGAAATGTGCGCACAGCGCAGTGCGATGCCGAATTCTCCATTACCTTCAGAATCAAACCAACCCACTGGCCCTGCGTAGCGTCCTCGATCCATTTGCTCTAATTCCGAGATTAAGACTCGGGCTCTACTTTTTGGTGTTCCACAAACTGCTGCAGTGGGATGTAAAGCCCCGGCGAGTGCCAATGCTGGTGCATTATCTACTAATACACCTCTTACATCTGTAGCCAAGTGCGCCAAGTTTGCCAAAGTTAAAACCACTGGATCGCTGGGGACGGTCATGTTCGTGCAATGTAGCGCTAGAGCGTCTGCCACGGATTTCACTGCGAATTCGTGCTCTGAAATATCTTTTTCACTTGCTAAGAGCTGTTCGGCCATTTGTTTTGAGTCATCGCTGATTGCGATGGTTCCAGCTAAAACTCTAGAGAGTACTTGCTCATTTTCTTTCCTGATTAGTAGTTCTGGAGTTGCTCCAACTAATCCAGCGACGGAGAATGTCCAGCACTCGTCAAAGTTTTTGGCAAGATTTTTCATCAAGAATCTAGGATCAATTAGGTTTTCGCTAGTTACGACTTCATCTTTAGCCAAAACGATTTTATCGATTTCACCGTTTTCGATACGACTAATTGCATTAGCTACCGCAGCTTGCCATTTATCGTCAGATAGGGCACCGTTGGCAAAATCAAGTTTGCCTGGACTAGAAATTGAGTAGGTCTTGCTGAATATGTCAGCAGTAACTTGATTTAAATCAGCCTCGCCAAAGACGGTTAGCCAGGATCCGATTTCGTTTCGGCCTACTAGATATTTTGGAACAACTACCATCGATGGTTCGTTAAAAGCATCAAAGGCAAAAGAAGCAAAAGCAATTGCGCCAGAGCCTTGAGTCTGAACTAGATCTTCTATCTTAAGAGTGGCAACAAAATCCTTCCACCATTTATGGG
>Ga0075480_10002489_pt1 | contig 11860 bp, 10 predicted proteins | sample DEB08_DNA_7_FD_81590 | JGI IMG/M metagenome (GOLD analysis project Ga0075480, IMG submission 81590) | Aqueous microbial communities from the Delaware River and Bay under freshwater to marine salinity gradient to study organic matter... | ecosystem: Environmental > Aquatic > Marine > Coastal ... | reverse complement strand
GAGTGGCATTTACTTTGCCTTTATTGATATCACGATGGTGCGTGGCGAACCGCATCGTCTAGCGCCGCCAACTCAGTCGATCGACCTCGCCACATTTGATTTTCCGGTCGCTTCGACAAGCCAGGTACTGATAAAACCCCGACTGCCAGGCGAGCTTGTTGTTGGTGTGATAGACCCAGAGTCAGGTCTTACAGAGTGGCTGGGTTCTGACGGTCAGCCCGTAACTCAGTTGACGGCTGAGCAGGCGATTTCAGCGGTGTCGAGTAAAACGGACATTACGGTAGACGTTACCGAGTGGGTGACAACCGCCGCAGAAGCGGCCGAATACAGAGGCCGCCAACTGCCTTTGTGGCGTGCCTACAGTGCGGAAAGCCCGTCTCTTCGGGTCTACGTTGATCCCCGCTCGGGCGATATTGTCGCCATTCGAAATCTGGCGTGGCGAGCATGGGACTTCTTGTGGATGCTCCATATCATGGATTATGACGACCGTGATGACATTGGCACCTGGCTGCTTAAGCTCTTTTCCGTGATGGCGCTACTCACGGCCATTGCCGGCGTTGCCCTGTACGTAATGATCCCCTGGAGACGCGCCCCTAAGGATTAGTTCAGTGGGTGCTCGCGGACCACGAATGCATAGGCGCATCGACGCATCGTTATCGAAGTAAACTTCGCTGCTGGAAAACTACAGATAGATCAACGGCCAGAGGTAGGCAAAGAAAACGCCGGTCGCATATATCCCAACCGATAGTCCCAGAAGGCGTCGACTTAAAGCGCGCAGTCGCATGCATACCGCCGCTTGCTCTGGATCGACAGGGCAAGGTGCGTTTCTGGCCTGCCATTGCATGAAGGCCGACAAAGCCAACAAAAGACCCGACGCGATAAACAGTGGTCCCTTATTGGCCGATAGCCACATGATGCCGGGAAATGTTGCGGTCAGGCCCGCCATCACTGCGCCCGCACCCACGGTAATTAAGAGAGCAGGTAGGGCACAGCAAAGCAGGGTTGACGTGCTTGCAAACAGTGACAGCGTGGGCCCGATCAGCGTTCGGCGATCAATGGGATTCATCCGCCCATTGCCTCACTATCTCGGCGGATGGCTGCAATGCGATAACCGGCCTGCTTGGCAAGTTTCTCAATTTGCTTGTCAGAGAGGTCCGAGCCGTCGTTAATCACCAGGCTAAGCGTTTTCTTGTCGAGGTCGACGTAGATAGCGGCGACTTCATCGCGCTTGCTAAAGATCTTATTCATGGCCGTAGCGCAGAAGTCGCAGACAACACCCAAGACATCGACTACGACAGGCGCGCCGCCATTGGCGAGTGCCGCAGAGATCTCATCCGAGTGGGTGATGGTGGCTGCCTTCATCCCCATATCCCCATGATCGTGCGCCATTGCATTGTGGTCATGAGACTCATGCTCATGACTAGCGCCATGGTCGTGTTCAGCACCGTGATCATGATTCATATCGGCATGATTCATCTGGCCGCCACCGTGATGCTTCATCTCATGCTTGTCGTCGTCTGCAAAAACGGATGTTGATAGCGCCGCTGCGATGAAGAGTGAAATTGTCTTGTTCATAAGTCCTCCGTTAGAAACGGTAAGTAAAGTTAACCAATGGGCTTGGGTCGGTTAGGTTGTAACCAAGTTCAAGTAGAGCCGGTCCTTTAAAAAATCTAAGCAGCGGCGTTACGCTTGTTTCGTCTTCAAAATGCTTACGGCGATCAACCTCGAGCATTAGCCATGTATGGAGTTCTCCCGTATCGCCAGCATAAGGAGCCCATCCAAAACGCGCTGCATGCATTGAGTGGTTCCCCAGCGCCCCCTGCTCGAGAAAACGCGCTTCGTAACTAACGAAAAGCGTGCGTGTTTCCCAGTCGGCCATGACGCCGACGAAGGAGGCAGTATCTGACCCTCGCTTATTCGGCGACTCATCCTTTGCAGTTCCCAGTCCGCCTGTTAAGTACAAGTTGCCCTGGTACTCCCGCCCAAACCATCGTTTTACAAGGAGTGTTGGCTGAATTGCCGTGAGCTTCACATCATCCGCGCGTTGCCACTCATGGCGCAGCCCAACTGAAAAGTTATGCGCCGGAGAATAGTGAACTAGACCTGCTGTCGATGCTCGGTTCGCCACTTCGATGAGTGTCCAACCGCCCGTGTATGAAACTGGACGAGCCTGAACTATTGAGCTGGTGAGCATGGTCAGTGACGCCATAGCGATCCCTAGAACCGCGCTTCTCATTTCTTTCCTCGCATGACTTTAATTAGCTCTTCGATCTTGGCCTCTCGCTCGCCGAGATTGTCACCTTCCAGTGCATGTTGGATGCAGGTCGCAATGTGGTCATCCAAAATGATCGACTCGAGACTGGATAGCGCGGCTCTGGCTGCCTGGACCTGCTGAGCGATATCGATGCAGTAGCGGTCCTCACCCACCATTCGGCGCAGTGCTTTGACCTGGCCCTCGATGCGCGCGAGTCGTCTATCAACATTGTCACGGGTTTCTTGTTTCACGCTTTACCTCCGATTTTGCCTGAGAATACCCCCCAGGGGTATTTCTGGTCAAATACCCCTGGGGGGTATTAAGTCACAAGCGCAATTGGTTTTTGAGCGAGTAACAAAGAGTTTCAAAGGGCATGGGCAAGTGATGATGATTCGGGCTACATTAGTGACAGACGAGGAGATGACTAGATGACCATTTACAAGACAGAAGGACGCGGACGGCTTTATAGCCACATTGTGGAGACGGTCGGTGATACTCCCTGTGTTCGCCTCAATCGGACGGGCCCCGATCACGTGTCGATGTACGTAAAGGTGGAGTCATTCAATCCGCTCTCGTCGGTTAAGGATCGCCTGGCTTTAAACATTATTGAATCTGCGGAACGAGAGGGATTACTAAAGCCCGGACAGACGGTGGTGGAAGCTACATCGGGGAATACCGGTATTGGTCTTGCGATGGTCTGTGCCGCCAAAGGCTATCCTCTGGTCATTACCATGGCTGAGAGTTTCTCCATCGAGCGTCGGCGACTGATGCGATTTTTGGGTGCAAAGGTTGTGCTGACACCGAAAGAGGAGCGTGGCATCGGCATGTACAACGCGGCCAAAAAGCTGGCTGAGGGCAATGGCTGGTTTTTTGCGCGGCAATTCGAGAATGCAGCGAACGCTGACATCCATGAATCCACAACAGCTCGGGAAATTCTCTCTGACTTCAAAGGCACAGCACTCGATTACTGGGTTACAGGCTATGGAACGGGCGGTACCGTTACTGGTGTTGCCAGAGCGTTGAGAAGAGAGCGTCCTGACTGCAAGATCATCCTATCGGAGCCGCATAACGCAACGCTGTTGGGCTCGGGTCTCCCGCAAGAACGTAATGAAGATGACTCACCTAAAGGGAGTCATCCCGCCTGGGAGCCTCATGTCATTCAAGGCTGGACACCCGACTTCATACCAAAGGTACTTCAGGAAGGAATCGACAGCGCTTTTTTTGATGAGGTTAGACCCGTTGATGGTATGAAAGGGATGTCGATGGCGCAGCACCTCGCGGCCAATGAGGGCATTCTTACAGGGGTGTCCGGGGGTTCGACGTTAACCACGGCGGTCGAAGTTGCCGAGACCGCGCCAGAGGGGTCGGTGATTTTGGTGATGCTGCCTGATACGGGTGAGCGTTATCTCTCGACCCCGCTGTTTGAAGCGATTCCCGCAGAGATGAGTGAAGAAGAGGCAGCGCTGTTTGCATCAACTCGTTAGGGTCAAATAGACATAAAAAACCCGCTGAGAACGCGGGTTTTTTATGTCTAGTGATCGGTCAGTAGCCTCGTAGGCTCGCAAATCGATCGGCATGGAAGTGGTAGTCGCCGTAAGCTTGTCTACAGACGGCCGCACGTTTCATGAAGAAGCCAATATCGAACTCATCCGTCATACCGATGCCGCCATGCATTTGCACGCCTTCCTCGGTGGCATTGCGCACGACTTTTGAGCATTTGGCTTTTGCCATGCTTGCGAGGACAGAGCGTTTTTCACTGTTGGCGTCGAGTGCCTGAAGCGCCGCTAATACTGCAGACTTACTGACTTCAATTTCCGCGAATAACTGTGCTGCTCGGTGTTGAAGCCCTTGAAAGGTACCAATTTTTTCGCCGAACTGTTCGCGCTCTTTTAGGTAACCGACTGTGCGCTCGAAGGTTTCAATAGAAATTCCGAGCATCTCGGCAGCAGAGCACGCGGCCGCCACATCAATGGTGAATTCCATGGCCTCTGAGGCACCGCCAAGACTGCCAAGGAGCGCATCGCCACTGACCATCACGTTATCGAGTGTGATATCTGCGGCGCGCTGGCTATCAACGATCAGGCGGGTCTCGCACGATACGCCTGCGGCGCCCCTTTCTACTGCAAAGACGCTCATGCCCTCGTCTCCACCAGTGACAACAAGGAGTAAATCGGCATTGTGGCCGTTTATCACACCGCGCTTGTTGCCAGAGAGAGCATAGTCATCACCGGATGCGGAGGCTGTTGTCTCAATCGAGGAGAGATCGAAGTAGCCTGTCTCATCGGCCGCCAACACCGCGGTCAACTCACCAGAGGCAATGCCCGGTAGGTACTTCTCTTTTTGCTGCTCTGACCCTAGCTGGTTAATCAAGCTTGCGGCAACGACTGCTGAACTGAGGAAGGGGGAGAGCGCAAGCGTACGTCCCATCTCTTCGAGTACAACGCCTGCACCAACATAGCCGAATTCGAGGCCAGAATAAGCGTCTGGAATGACAATGCCGGGCCAGCCCATTTCACTCATTTTTGTCCAGAGCTCAGGCATGTGGTCCTCGCCCGCGTCGCGCATGGCGCGCAGAGCAGAAATCGGCGCACTCTCTGAAAGGAATGCTTTTGCCGAGTCTTTGAGGAGCTGTTGCTCCTCACTTAAAATCATTACCACGTTGTTTCCCCCTACGCTGGCAAGCCAAGAATGCGCTTGGCAATAATGTTCAGCTGCACTTCGGTGGTGCCGCCTTCAATCGAGTTGGCTTTGCTTCGAAGCCAGCTTCTTACCAACGCGCCTTTGCTATCGGTATCAAAGTTCAGCGAGTCGGTAGCGCCAATGGCCATGAACAGCTCCTGGCGGAGCTTATTGAGCTCGGTGCCGTACATCTTAAGAATCGATGATGACGCGCCCGTTCCCTGACCTGCTTTGGTTTCATCGGTAATGCGTTCAATAGTGAGACCAAATGCCATCTCATCGATTTCAAAGGAACTGGCTTCCGCGCGTAGCGATGCGTCACGAAGCCGACCATCTTTGGTACCGCGCTTAGCGGCTGCCATTTGTCCCATGCCCTTCATGCCGCCGCCAGCAAGTCCGAAGCCGCCAATCATGGCGCGCTCGTGCGTCAGTAGGTATTTGGCAATTTCCCAGCCCTTGTTCAGAGTGCCCACAAGCTGCGCCTTGGGGACCTGAACATTATCGAAGAAGGTTTCGCAGAAGGGTGAGGTGCCGCTGATCAGCTTGATAGGCTTGGTGCTGACACCTTCGGATGTCATATCAAATAACAGGAAGCTGATGCCTTCATGCTTCGGGCAATCGAAGTCAGTTCGAACCAGGCAGAAAATCCAGTCGGCTTTGTCGGCATATGAGGTCCAGACTTTCGAGCCGTTGATGAGGTAGTGATCGCCCATGTCCTCCGCTTTCGTGCGAAGGCTAGCAAGATCAGATCCTGCATTGGGCTCGCTGTAACCCTGGCACCAACGAATCTTGCCGTTGATGATGTCGGGAATGTACTGCTGCTTTTGCTCTTCAGTCGCGTAGAGCAACAAGGCTGGGCCCAGCATATCCAAACCAAAGCTACTCAGCGGACGCCGAGCGCCGATGCGCGCCATCTCTTCGCCTAGGATTTTTGCTTCGGGGCCCGAGAGACCGCCGCCGCCGTATTCAGTAGGCCAGCGTGGTGCTGTCCAGCCTTTTGCTGCCATGCGCTCAAGCCATAGTTTCTGGCCCTCGCTTTTGAATACCCAGTTACGGCCACCCCAGCACTGATCTTCATCCGACCGCATAGGTTGACGCATGTCCTCCGGACAATTGGCTTCGAGCCAGTCGCGCGTGTCCTGTCTAAACGTTTCTAGATTTTCCATCGTATGCCTGTAATTACCTCATTATTTGCCGGTCATAGTAACGCAAGCACCGGGGCTTCGGAGTGTTCAAGTCACTTTTATTGGTCTTGCAAAGCGGGTAATGCCCGATCCTGTGTATGCCAGAGGAGTGGGTACTGCCATATTCCCGAGATTGAGAATAACCGGAATGGCTCGATAAATGATATTCCCGGCGCCAATTTATGACATATATACTGACAATAAATCTTGATGTAAATTGACGACCTCGTAACCGAGTTGAATCGCGGCGTTTGAGGGGTATGGGGCCCGGTTTGACGTGAGTATGTAACCAACAAATCTGTTAACGATCTGCCGCCCGCAGGGAGACGCATGATGAAAAAAATAGTGGTTTTCGTAGTACTCGTAGCTGCTGTCGCTGCCTATTCACAGCGCGCGCCTATTCTTGCGGTAGTAATGGCCCGTGGTCTCGACGCCAGAATGAATGAAAACATCCTCGCGTCACTCGACGACGGACTCCATGTTGCGCTCTGTGGGGCTGGCGGGCCGATGCCGGCACCAAACGCCTCCGGCCCGTGCGTTGCCGTGGTTGCGGGTGATCAACTATACGTTGTGGATTCGGGAACTGACGGCGTTCGAAATTTGGGTCGAATGGGTTATCAAGTCGGCGATGTGGCTGCTGTATTTATTACTCACTTTCACTCCGATCACATCGACACGCTGGGGGAGATGGCGACGCTGCGATGGGCTGCGGGATCGAACCCATCGCCTCTCCCGGTGTATGGTCCCACTGGTGTTGAGACTGTGGTGGATGGTTTCAACAAGGCGTATTCCCATGACTTCGTATATCGCCATGAGCACCACGGCGATTTGGTAGCGCCGTACCGGTCAGCCGGCATGACGGCATTTCCCTTTCAGCTTCCCACCGATGCGAACTTGACCCGTGTTTTTGAAGGAGGTGGTCTGACGGTTGATGCTCTGGCTGTTGACCATATGCCAGTTGATCCTGCGGTGGGCTATCTATTTACCTACAAGGGCCGCACCGCGCTAATAACGGGTGATACCGATGAGTCGGCCGTTGTTGAGCAGCACGCGAACGGTGTTGATCTTTTGGTGCATGAAGCGCTAGCACCCAATCTAGTCATGATGATGAATGCTGCTGCAGCCAAGAATGGCAATGCAGTGATGGAAAAAATTACGTTTGATATCTTGGATTATCATGCAAGTCCAAAGGAAGCGGCCGAGACAGCGCGAGCGGCCGGAGTCGGCCACTTACTCTATTACCACATCGTTCCGCCGCTAGTTTTCCCGGGCCAGGAGCTGCTTTTTTTGGACGGCGCTGAGGATATTTTTCCCGACTACACGGTGGGGCAAGATGGCGTGAGTTTTTCATTGCCTGCCAACTCGGATGAGATAGTGAAAACACGAAGTGGTCTGTAACCACAGGCTATTGTAATGAGAACTTGTCTAACACCTTTGTTTCAAGTTGGCCTCGTCTTATAGAGTCGATACTTAATCATTGGTGAGCCGACCGAGTCACTATGGCTCTTCTGCGTATACACGGTATGTCCCTAAAATCAGCCTCGAGTCGTCTCGCGTGCGGGTTAATTACGCAAATGAGGCGGAGAAGCGTGCGATCCGGCTGAGCCTCTTATAAATGGTAAGTTCCAAAAACAAAAAAGGCGGTCAATGACCGCCTTTATTGGGATTAACACCGGATTAGTAAGCAACTACACGCGCGTTTTTCATAATTACGGGGCTGTCACGGTCATTGATGTAGAACAAGAAAGAACTGAAGGTATTCGCAGCGGGCTGCGCTGGAATTTCAATTCTGTAAACATCCGCGGTACCACTTACCACAACTGCCTCGGTGTTATATGAGGGTTCAACATCCGGGAACGGTAGGCGTTCAAAGCGGAAGCGAACCGCAGTATCCGCCCCTCCGTCTGGGATGGCGCCATTGAAAGCTACGTAGCCACCCTTGGGGAAGCTCATCGGATAGAGCGCCGTATTGTCATTGGCAAACCCTGCCCAGTCAGCAGCTCCTGTGGGGAACTCATAGACATCGTCTTCAACGGTTGTATCACCGAATGTTCCACCAAAGTCGGCGAGGTCTTCAGTTTCATAGGCTGTGACACGAACATTTTTGACGATCACTGGACTATCACGTTCGACCACAAAAAGGAGGAAAGACTCGAACGTATTTTCTCCCTGCGACGGCACCTCAATAGAATAGGTGGCTTCCGCACCGCTGATCGTTACTGAGCCAGTGTTATATGAAGGCTCGACGTCAGGGAACGGTAGGCGCTCGAAGCGATAACGAATCTGAGTATCAGTACCGCCTTCAGGTATGCCTGCAGTGAAAGTGATTCTTCCACCTTGAGGGAAGCTCATGGGGTACAGAGCTGTGTTGTCATTAGCAAACCCACCCCAGTCAGCAGCGTCCGTAGGGAATTCATAGACATCGTCTTCGACGGTTGTACCACCGAATGTCCCGCTGAAGTCTGCGAACTCTTCAGCCGCATATTCCTCTACGGTTACGTCTTTGATCATCACGGGCTGGTCACGATCTACAACGTACAACAGGAATGATTCGAACGTATTAGCACCCTGATCTGGAATATCGATGGAGTAGGTGCGCTCCCCTCCACTCGTTGTAACCAAAACGGTTTCCGTGTTGTAGGAGGGCTCTACGTCAGGGAAGGGTAAGCGTTCAAATCTGAATCGCACATTCGTATCGGTGCTTCCCTCTGGTATCGATGCTGTGAAGGTTATCTTGCCACCGTATGGGAAAGACAAGGGATACATCTGCACATTGTTGTTGGCAAATCCTGCCCAATCTGCCGCCCCTGTGGGGAACTCATAGACGTCATCTTCAACGGTAGCGCCACCGAATGTCCCACTAAGGTCAGCAACTGCAAGATTAGATCCTGATGGGATAAGAACCTTATCGATAGCGTGAATGACGCCATTGCTAGCTGCTACGTCAGCCAGAATCACTTGAGCATCATTAATAAACAGATTGCCATCTTCGTCTGTCGAAACACTCGCCGAGTCCTCATTGGCCATTACTATTTCGTTACCAGCAAGGGCGATTGCATCGGCCGACGAGACGGTATCCGCGTAAAGGTGGTATTGAAGGAGGTTGGTTAATGCTTCAGTGTCTTCAAGCAAGGCATCCAATTGGCCTGCTGGCAGAGCGTCAAAAGCGTCATCAGTTGGAGCAAAGACAGTCAAGTTTGCGTTAGGGTCCATTAGGGCATCACCCAGACCAGCTGCATCGACAGCAGCGGTTAGAGTGGTGAACGACCCGCTCGACGCAGCAACAATGCCCAATGGTGCTGGCCCGACGCTTGGCGCCTGTAGCACGGCATCAATAACGTGAATGATGCCGTTAGCGGCGACGATGTCAGTCGTCACAATATTTGAGCCGTTGATCATTAAACCCGACTCGCCGAGAGAGATAGCCGCATCATCGCCATTTGCCATTGTGATGCTGCTGCCCATAGCAGCGGTAGCGTCAATGGAAGTCAGCTGAGCACCGGCCACATGGTAGAGCAGCGTGCTTTCGAGATTATCGGGATTGTCTAATAGGTACTGAAGAGCGGCGGCTCCCATAGCTTCAAACGCCGCATCCGTTGGTGCAAAGAGTGTCAGAGACGCGTCGGGATCACCCAGTGTACCTACCAAGTCAGCAGCGGTTGCAGCTGCAACCAATGTTTCAAAGTTTTCATCTGCTACTGCGATTTCTGCAATCGTCGATGTTGACGGGGTGAGGTCAATTGGAAGCAGCACGGTGTCAATAACATGGATTACCCCGTTGGATGCTTCGATATCGTAGGTCACGATTTTTGCGTTGTTGACATACAAATCGGCGCCACGAGCAGTCAGGGCAACGTCACCGCCGTTGAGTGTTTCAACGGTAGTTCCCGCCAAATCCGCAGCGGCGCTTACAGTTACAGCACTGCCCAGAACGTGATAGGTCAAGATGCCAGCTAGCGTATCGGGATCAGCGAGAAGTGCATCGAGCGTTCCCTCGGGGAGGGCTGCGAAAGCCTCTTCCGTAGGTGCGAAGACAGTTAACGATGCGCTTTCATCGGAAAGTGCACTCGCGAGTCCAGCAGCGTCCACTGCAGCGAGCAGCGTTGGGAAGCTGCCTGCCTCAGTGGCCACTTCGACAATACTGCCGGGACCTGCTGGCTGTTCTGCAGCGGGAGTATCAGAAGTTGCGGTCGGCAGATCGTCTTCATAAAGCACGCTGTCACGGTCCGAACACGCTGCGACAAATACAAGCAGGCTCACGGCGAGCATGCGGGAAATGATCCGGGCAATGGAATTCATAGTTAAATCCTGTTACTGATCTCGGTTTTAAAATTAAAATAGGGAGAAATCCAAGGTTCTTATCTCACAGTGGCCCTGCACACGGTGAGCCAAATTCGACGACTAGGACTTACAGCGCGATGAAGCAAGGATGCGCCCGACTAACTCCTTGGATTTTCAGCGTCTGGAGGTCAATTTTCACGACACAAGTACTGGATGTAGAGTGATATTTTGGATCTCATAAGCCGACAGCACAGTAATAGGTTTTGTTTTCTCGCCGTCCAGCGAATAAAGCTCCCGCCCAAGGAGAAAAGTTAAATGACAAATAGCACTCATACATACGCGCCAGATGCGCGTAACGAATCTATCCTCATTAACATAAACGGTGAGTTGGTCACGCGATCTCAGGCAACTGTCTCCGTTTTTGACAGTGGATTCATTCTCGGTGACGGCATATGGGAGGGCTTGCGTGTTCACCATGGTGCAATTCCTTTTTTATGGCGCCATTTAAAAAGGTTATGGGAGGGGGCTAAGGCGCTCGATCTCAATATGGGGTTGTCGCAAAAGGAGCTGACTCATCGGTTGTTCCAAACACTTGAAGCCAATCAAATGACAGACCATGTGCATATCCGGCTCATGGTTACCCGCGGTATTAAGTCGACGCCCTACCAGGATCCAGCAGTAACCATTGGGGGTCCCACCATTGTCATCATTCCCGAATACAAAGCGCCCGATCCGAGTCTCAATGATCGCGGTCTGCGGCTATACACCGTTTATACCCGGCGTGGTTATGCCGACGTTCAGGATCCTAGGATTAATAGCCACTCAAAGCTGAACTGTATTTTCGGGTGTATTCAGGCGGCTAAAGCGGGTTACGACGAGGCACTGATGCTGGATCCCCATGGGCACGTCGCCACCTGCAACTCCACGCACTTTTTTATCGTGCGTGATGGAGAGGTTTGGACGTCATCCGGTGATTATTGTCTTGATGGCATTACGCGACGCAATGTCATCAATGTCTGTAAAGCGAACGGTATTCCGGTCTACGAAAAGAATTTCTCGCTAATGCAGGTCTACGGTGCCGACGAGGCGTTTGTCACAGGCACTTTTGCGGGTTTAACGCCCGTCTTTGAAGTGGATGGCCGTACCATGACACACACGCAGCGCGGTCCTATGGTTGATCGGCTTCAGGCGCTCTACAAGGAGTTGGTAGTCAGTGAGAGTGCGTTGCCGGAGAACTGTAGTAGCTAATATGACGGTTCGTATCGCCGGTTGGTCGGGCCCTCGAAATATATCTACGGCCATGATGCGGTCCTGGGGCTCGCGCCCCGATTGCGCCGTGGTTGATGAGCCGTTCTATGCCTGCTATTTGCTGGAGTCAGGCGCCGATCACCCCATGCGCGATGACATCATCGCGAGTCAGCCAATGACGCGCGCGGGGGTCGTGGATGGGTTGTCTGCCCAG
>Ga0075480_10002486_pt1 | contig 11862 bp, 10 predicted proteins | sample DEB08_DNA_7_FD_81590 | JGI IMG/M metagenome (GOLD analysis project Ga0075480, IMG submission 81590) | Aqueous microbial communities from the Delaware River and Bay under freshwater to marine salinity gradient to study organic matter... | ecosystem: Environmental > Aquatic > Marine > Coastal ... | reverse complement strand
TCCATGACACCAGCCGGAGGATCTCCCCTGTGGGTGACACCTGCTCGCCGTCGTGCAGTACCCGCGGGATCGTCGGGAGGTTGACCGAGCGCAGGACGCGATCTTGGAGTCGAAGGTGGTCGCCCTCGCCGGGCTGGCACACCTTCAACACCGCGGTCAGGCGTTCACTGGACACCCGGAAGTTGGCATCTCTCTCACCAGGAAGAGCGATGATATCGAATTCATCACCGAAGAGATGGTGGAAATGGGAGCGGACGAGGGCACCTGCTGTCGCATTGTCGATCACGGTGAGTCCTCGCCGAGCATGAGCGATTGATTGAGCGCATCGTGTGCTCGCATGCGCTCCAGGGACTCCGCTCCGATCGATTCGGCCATGCGATGGATGAGGTACTCCAAAACACCCATGGCGGAGACGAATGAGTCGAACGGCGACGGTGAGGTGGTTTCGGCTCCGAGGACGAGTCGAGCGTCACTGACCAGGGGGGACAACCACGGGTCTGTCACCAGGATGAGTCGCACACCCCGTTCGGCGGCAGTTCGGCCGAAATCGATGGTGTCTCGTTGATAGCGGCGGAAATCCAAAGCCACGAGGACGTCATTGCGGTTCATCTCCAACAGCGCGTTGGTACGACGAATCGGCAGTTCGGAGACCGAGGTAACCCCGGTACGCAACATCTGCAGGTGAGCCGCGAAGTACACGCCGAGTGCGGAGGAGAACCGGCCTCCGATCACGTACACCCGTGCCTTCGGATCGGTGAGCATCTCGACGGCATCGTTGATTACCGAATCCTTCAAGCGTCCGAAGGTTGAGGCCAGTGCGTCAAGGAAGACATCGGCGGCGTGGTCGTCGGCACCGTGTCGGGGAACGGTCTTCATCTGGTCGTACAGCGATAGGGGCGACGCAAGTCGCTTGGACACCTCCACACGTAGCACCGACTGGAACTCCGGCCATCCGGAGAAGCCGAACTTGGTGGCGAATCGCACAACGGTGGGCGGACTGACGCCGGCCTTCTGCGCGAGGGAGGCGACAGAGTCCAGGGCGGCCATGGGGTAATCGGCGAGGATTGTGCGCGCCACCTGACGTTCGCTGGAAGTGAGGGCGTCCATCTCACCGAGGAGTCGGGCGGAAAACGGCTCGTCATCATGCGAGCTGAGTGCGTCGAGAGCCATAGTCCTCCTCTCGTGCGGATCGGTGATCTGCATCGAGTCCCGGGATCCGCGTCATGAATCCCATCCTGTTCCAGCATGCCATGTTATGACCTGATCGTTACAGCGAATATCTCAGAACTGCTTGACAGAAATAAATCGAACATCAAGGCTTCCGGCATGTCCGCTCCGGCACTGTCCCTGCAGATGCTCCCCGGTGCCGAGCGCGTTCTAACCGAGCATCGCGCTGAGATGCCGCAGAAAAATGAACTGTGCGGAGCCTTCTGGGTCACTCTTGGCCTGAGGGCCTTCGCTGATGCGCACATCGAACAGGATCACGTGGGTGAGGCGGCAAGTTCTCTGCTTAGTGCCGTGCAGACAGCCGAGTCCCTGCCCCCGGGCCACCAGGGGCGAGACGACTACGTGCTGGACCTGCCCCGGGTAGATGATCCGCAGATAGACTCGGGCACCTCCTCTGAAGGGCTGCGGGTCGCCACCTCAGTGCTGTCCGACGGTTCATTCGCCGCTGTTCCGATCAGCGGCGAATGGACGGAATCGAATCTCAGCCGAGTCCTACGCATGCTCGTGGAGTCGGATATCGAGTGCCTGGTGATGTCCAACAGCGCCACTCGATTCCTATGGGACTCCCACACTCCGAGCCACACCCTCTTCCAGTTCCTCTGTGGTGAAACCGTCGAAGTCGCTCCCTCCGAATGGGACGTCGGGCATTTTCTCGCCATCGTCGGCTACATCGAAGGACCGGGCGGCACGCTGGCGATCTGTGCGGATACTTACCCCAACCTGGGTTCTCAGGGAATCCACTTGCAGCCGCTGGCGGGTGTCGCCGCGTCCCTCCGCCGTGATGATTCCCCGTTTTCGGGAGGCATCCTCGTCCTCGTCCCCACCTCGTCGGTACCCGTCATTGAAGGAGTCGCTGAGGCATGCGGATTGACCACGCTTATGTGGGACAACGGGACTCCCTATCGACCTATCGAGGGGGCGCGTTGATGCCCACCCTCGCCGCCGACCTCCACCCGGACACTGTCCGTGCAGCCTTTCCCGCGCTGGCGCGTACAGATGCGCAGGGCCGATCGGTCGTCTACGCCGATGCACCGGGGGGCACACAGGTCCCGCAGCGGGTGATCGACGCGATGGTGGACTACCTGGTCGAGCACAACTCGAACATTGAGGGTGAATTCGACGCCACGCGCGAAACCGATGCCATCATCGCGCGCGCTCGCGATGCTGCAGCCACTTTCGTTGGTGGCGACGCCGATGAGATCGCATTCGGGCACAACATGACCTCGCTGAACTTCAACCTGACACGGGCATTCGGTCGTGGGCTCAAGGCGGGCGACGAGATCATTGTCACGCAATTGGATCATGAAGCCAACGTGTCACCCTGGCTACTCCTCGCTGCCGATCGCGACCTCGTGGTGCGAACAATCGGGCTCACCGAAGACCTGGACATCGACCTCGCCGCACTCACCTCTGCAATCGGGCCTCGCACCAAGGTCGTGGCGCACACTCTTTCCTCCAATGCAGTCGGCACGATTCCACCAGCCCGGCAGATCGCTGACCTCGCTCATGCAGCCGGAGCGGCCGTCTGGGTCGACGCGGTTGCCTACGCTCCTCACCTACGCATCGATGTCAAGGACTTGGACTGCGATGTCTTGCTCTGCTCGCCGTATAAGTTTTTCGGACCCCACCTGGGCATGGCCTGGGTGCGCCGCGACTTCGCAGAGGGGTTAGCTGCGGAGAGAGTGCGCCCTGCCAGCCTGCACCCCATCGGCCACCGTTTCGAAACCGGCACTCTGTCCCATGAAGCGATGGCAGGAACGACTGCAGCCATCAACTACCTCGCATCGATCGGCGAGGGAGATTCCCTGAAAGACCAACTCGACAGCGCCTACCGCAAGATCCGAGTCCACGAGACCGCACTCGCCGAAAGATTCCTGGCCGGATTAGCTGACATCCGAGGGGTGCGCCTGCTTGGAACACGTGACCTAGAGCGGCGGGTGTGCACCTTCGGCCTGCAGATGCACAGCGCCGACCCGGCTTCAGCCGCCCGGGCCCTGAATGATGACGGCATCTACTCGTGGAATGGCAATTTCTACGCTCAGGGAGTCATGGAGCACCTCGGGCTGCCGATGGAAGAGGGCATCCTGCGCGTTGGTTTCGTGCACTACGCGACACCGGGGGAGATCGACCGAGTGCTCGCTGCACTCCACGGGATTGCGGAGGGAGCCCAATGATCTCCACCCGTCGACGACGAACATTGGTCTCCATCATTGTGTGGACGGTCATCTTGTCCATCGTCATGCTGGTCGGCGGCACTCTGCCGTCGGCCACACAGTTGCTCGTCACCAGTTCACTTGTGCTGCTGACCGGAGTCATGGCTCTTCAGATCTTCAGTGGCAACAGTGGCATCCTCAGTTTCGGTCACGTGGGATTCGTCGGTATTGCGGCTTACACCACGGGGATCATGGTGATGCCAGCATCGATCAAGCAGACTTCTCTCCCTGAATTGCCCTGGGGACTAGCGGAGATCGAATTGCCTGTTTGGCAGGGCATGATCGTCGGAGTCATCGTTGCCACATTTGTCGGCGTCGTTTCAGGGCTTGTCATCGCTCGACTTGGTGATGCGGCGTCGATCGCCACACTGGCCGTCCTCATCGTGCTACACGGCTTTATGGTCGGCGCGGAGGAATTCACTCGAGGAAGCCAGACCTTCTACGGTGTGCCCAGATTCACCAACATCACTGTCGCCGGCATCGTGGCGATCCTCGCTGTCATCGTCGCTCGCATCTTCCGGGATTCTCGAATCGGTATGCATCTTCGCGCATCCCGCGATGACACGCTGGCGGCTTCGAGTAGCGGTGTGCGGGTGCAGTACGCCCGCCTGATCTCGTGGGTGCTGTCATCGGCAGTCGCCGGTGCCATGGGGGCGGCCTACGCGGGCCTCCTCGGTGCGTTTTCACCAAAGGATTTCTACTTCACCCTCACTCTGACCCTGCTCACGATGCTCATCGTGGGAGGAGCAGGCTCAGTCGCCGGCGGTGTCGTCGGAGCAATCGTGGTGACCGTGATTATTGAGATCCTCCGGAGAATTGGTGACTCCAATGAACTCTTCGGCCTCACCAATGCCGGGCTCGCACTGATCATCCTGCTGACCTTGTATTTCCGTCCCCGAGGCTTGCTTGGCTTCCGTGAGCCGGAAGAAACCCTTGCTTATCGCAGGGCCCCATCACCATCGAGTATCGACGATTCTGCGTTGCCGATCCGCAACACGGACCCTGGTCAACTCATTCTCGACGCTCAGGGGATCGTCAAGCGATTCTCCGGACTCGTCGCCTTGAAGGGGGTCTCACTGACTGTCGCAGCCCGTGAGGTGATGGGCCTGATTGGACCGAATGGGTCGGGCAAATCAACCTTCGTCAACTGCGTGACCGGTGTCACCAAGCCGGATGAGGCTGCGATCACACTCGCCGGGCAAGACATCACGGCGAGCCCTACCTGGCGCCGCGCCAGACTTGGACTCGGCCGGACCTTCCAGACGATGCGCCTGTTCAAGGAAATGACCGTGGTCGACAACGTCACGGTGGCCTGCATCTCTGCCGGAATGTCCCCCACCAAAGCTGATGAGCATTCCCTGCGCGTTCTCACTGTCCTCGGTGTTGCGCAGCACGGTAATCGACTCCCCAGTGAGTTGCCGTACGGTGATCAACGCCGAGTAGAGATCGCTCGAGCACTCGCGCTCAATCCTCGCGTGATGCTTCTCGATGAACCTGCGGCTGGCATGAACCCTGCCGAGTCGCGGGAGTTGCTACAACAACTCCAATCCGTCCTCGCAGCCAGCGGGGTCGGAATTCTATTGATTGATCACGATGTCGCACTGATCCGTTCCGCGTGCGACCAACTCACGGTTCTTGATTATGGAGCCGTACTCGCCCAGGGCGAACCGCAGGATGTGCTTTCACAGCCCGAGGTCGCCGCCGCTTATCTCGGGTGGAGTGATTCACATTCCACCGATGTGCAAGCACACGCTGCTGATGGTGTAGGAGAAAGGAATAGCAATGATTAGAGCTAGACACCGCAAGATGATGGGGGCACTCGCAGCTGCTGCTGCCGCCTCCCTCGCCCTTGCTGCCTGCGGCTCCTCGGACTCCGCAGACGGCGGGGGTGGCGACGGTGAAGCATGTACCGTCACAGTCGGAATTGCTACAGGTCAGACCGGAGGACTCGCCTACGTTGACGTTCCGAGTCTCGAAGGCTTCGACCTCTGGGTCGAGGAGACCAACGCAGGTGGTGGAATCGATGGGAAGTATCCCGTTGAGACGATCGTCAAGGACACCCGTTCCGATGCTGCGCAGTCGGCGACGGTTGCCGCTGAACTGCTCGGTGAGGGAATCAGCTTCCTGATCACACCAGGAGACGCTGATCCCTCGATCGCAGCCGGTCAGCTTGCGCAGGAGGCTCAGGTCCCGGCAATGTCGTGGTTCGGCTCGGCGCCGATTCTCCCCGTGGCTGTCGGAGAGTTCATGTTCTCCAATGCCTTCGGCGACAATGCTCAGGCTCGAGTGCTTGCTGACTACGCAACAGAGCAGGGCTACACCACCGCATACACCCTGGGCTCGCCCGATAGTGCGTACACCTCGAATCTTCCGAAGTACTTCGCGGTGGCCTTTGAATCCAATGGTGGATCCATCGTTGGAGAAGGTACGTACACCATCGGTCAGCCGAATTTCAATGTGATCGCGGATCAGATCAAGGGCCTCAGCCCGCAGCCGGATGTCATCATGACGCCCGCCTACGAGCCTGACTTCCCGACGTTCTTGAAGGCGATTCGCGGCGCGGGCATCGAGATCCCGGTCCTCGGCACCGATGGTATTGACTCGCCCACGACACTCGCTCTGGGTCCGATCGCTGATGGCGTCGTATACACGACGGCAGGGGTTCTGGCTCCCGAAGGTCCGCAGGCGGATTACTTCAAGCGATTCAATGCTAAGTATGGCAAGGATCCGGAGGCCATCTTCGCGGTCACTGGATACGAGCTCGGCATGATTCTGGGAGCTGCCGTCACGCAGGCACAGAGCTGCGATCCCGTGGCCATCAAGGACGCTGTCACCAACCTCGAGGGCGTCCAAGGCATCACCGGTGTCATCAGTTACAAGGGTGGCGATCGAATGGCGATCCGGGAGATTGCCCTGATCAAGGTCGTCAACGGTCAGCGAGAGTTGATCGCTCTCGTGGCTCCCGATCCTGCCCGGGTTCCGGCAGCCTGATCACCACCTAGGAAAGGAATCTTTGCCATGCAGTCCCTGCTGGAAGTGACGTCGCTGAGTGTGAGCTACGGCGGCGTGCGTGCAGTGCGGGATTGCAGCCTTCGGGTCGAGGAGGGTGAGGCTGTCGCCCTCCTCGGCCCGAACGGGGCGGGAAAGTCATCGACTCTGCGCGCCATCGTGGGACTGGTGAAGTCCACCGGTGAAGTGCGGTTCCGAGAGGAATCGATCAGCGGTGTCGCCTGCGAGAAGGTCGTGAGCAGGGGGCTGACGATGGTGCCCGAGGGCCGGCGACTGTTCCCGCAGTTGACGATTCACGAGAATCTCATGCTGGGTGCTCGGGACCGAAGAAGCGCCCAGGAGATCTACGCCGATCTTCTCGAGCGGTTGCCCATCCTCGCCGAGAGACGCAATCAGCCGGCGGGGACTCTCTCAGGTGGGGAGCAGCAGCAGGTGGCGGTTGCACGGGCACTGATGTCCAAGCCGGATCTTCTGCTCATTGATGAGCCATCTCTCGGTCTCGCGCCCACCCTGGTTGATCGTGTGTATGAGCTCCTCTCCGAATTGAAGAGCCAGGGCTTGAGCATGCTGATTGTCGAACAAGAAGTGATCCGGGTGCTGAATTTCGCCGATCGGGCGTATGCGATGGCGAACGGCGAAATCGTCTTGTCTGGAAGCGCTCAGGAACTGCGTGAATCCGAGGACATCAAGAATTTCTATCTGGGGACGGAGGCCTGACGCATGGACGCCATCATCACGTACATCGTCAACGTCATCAGCCTGGGTGGAACGTACGCGTTGCTGGCCTTGGGTCTTGCCGTCGTATTCAGTGTTCTCCGGCTCATCAATTTCGCTCACGGCGAGTTGATGGCATTGGCGGGATACACACTCCTGGCCGGCATCGTGTTAGGTGTGCCCTTTTGGGCTTCGGTACTCGCCGCCGTCGTTGTGGGAGGTCTCGCCGCCGTCGTGATGGAGGCGACCGCCTTCCGCCCCGTGCGCAATGCGAATCCTGCGACGCTCCTGATGACGAGTTTCGCGGTGGCAATGCTTCTGCAGGTCATTTTCCAGAACTTCATCTCCGCGCGTGGACAGGCAGTCCCTGTTCCGGCGTTGTTCACGGGATCGATCTCCGTCGGAAACGCTCAGATCTCCATCATTCAGGCGATCTCTATCGGGGTCTCGTTGGCCAGCCTCATTGCTCTGAAACTGTTCTTCGATCGCAGTCGATGGGGATGGGCGATCAGAGGCGCGGCAGATGATTTCGAGACGGTGCGCCTTATGGGATACCGCGCATCGAGACTGATCGCGGTGGCGTTTCTTATTTCGGGACTCTTAGCCGGCATCGCTGGCGTGCTCTGGGTCATGCAGCGAGGCTCGGTAGATCCCCTGATGGGGTTGAAGCCGGTGCTCGCCGCTTTCGTCGTCGTAGTGATCGGCGGATTGGGATCTCTTCCGGGTGCTGTGATCGGGGGCTACATCCTCGCGGGCATCGAGATCGCACTCCAGACATGGTTGCCGGAGAGTTTCATCCCTTATCGGGACGCTCTCTCCTTCGTCCTAGTCATTGTCGTCCTGTCCCTCTTCCCCAACGGGTTGTTCGGCAAACGTGTCGCCGAAAAGGTTTAGCAAGGAGAAGTGTCACGATGTGCCGACTACTTGCCTGGCATAGTTCCGCCCCCCTGACGGCGGAGCAGGTGATCATCCCAGACTCAAACCGCTTGGCTGAGCTCAGTCGTGTGCACTGCGATGGGTGGGGTTTTGCGGAGTTGTCTGAGAGCGGCAGGATCATGACGGTCATGGGTCCGGAGCCCGCTCATGAGTCATCGCAGTTCGCACACGTGACGCAAGACGTCGCCACGAGAAACGGAATCGTGCACCTGCGCTGGGCCACGGGTGACCTTGCTGTGTCACTGGCCAATACACATCCGTTCACCGCACAGACACCCTTCGGTGACGTGGCTTTCGTGCACAACGGATACATCCCCGAACCTGACGAGTTAGTTCCGGATATCGATGACGATCTGGTGGCAGCATTCCGGGGAGAGACCGACAGTGAACGCTATTTCGGGCTGTTCACCACGGAATTGCGTCACGAGGGCGGTGACATCATCTCAGCCCTCAGGAGAACCACGAAGCGATTATCGGATCAGGCGTACACGTCCATCAACGCGATGGTCCTCACCACGACTCACCTTGCAGTGCTGTGCCAGCACAAGCCGGAGAACCGACCTCTGGACGAGGACGAGGACTACTTCCACCTCAATTGGGGTGTCGAGCGCGGAGTCATCAGTGCTTGGTCGATGGGAGTTCGGCCGCATGCGGGTATGCGCGAACCTCTAGAGAACGGCACCATATTGTTGATTGACACGCGCTCAGGCGACTACGACATTTTCCCTGTGGTGTAGGGATAGTCCATGACTCAGCACACCGGTCTCGCCTTCGTTGCCACCAACGACCTTGTTGCGCTCACTCGCGGACGAGCACTGCCGCTCGCGGAGTTATCAGCGACATCGGGAGTGGGGTGGGTGCCGGCGGATCTCGCCATCAATGCCTTCGGTCACCTCGTGGAACCGAATCCCTTTGGTGCTTTGGGGGATCTTCGCCTCATTCCCGACATGGAGTCTCGGGCCGTCATCCCCCTACCCACCGGATCACTTGAGATGTTCCTCGCTGATCAGACACTTCCGGATGGCACCGCCTGGGATTGCTGTCCACGGTCGGCATTGAAGTCAGCACTGAAGCGCCTTGACTCAGATCATGGGCTGACGGTGATGGCGGCTTTCGAGCACGAGTTCGCGCTCCTCGACAGGTCGGGTGATCCACAAGGCACAGGTGCCTTCACCCTCGCCGGCCTGGTGAGCGGAGAGCCTTTCGGTGTGAACGCTCGTGATGCCCTCTCCGCTGCGGGAGTGACCTGGGAGAACTGGCTCCCTGAATACGGGCCAGGGCAGTTCGAGGTCACGGTGGTGCCAGAGCCGGCTTTACGTGCGGCTGATGTTGCGGTCATCACGCGCGAGGTCATCCGCACCGTGGCGGGTCTTCACGATATGCGTGCGAGTTTCGCGCCGTTGATGCATCCCGATGCCGTAGGCAATGGTGTCCACGTTCACCTGTCTCTGTGGCGCGATGGTCAACCGGTGACATACGACTCGAATGGCAACGCTGGCTTATCGCTTGCAGCACAATCGGCATCAGCAGGAATTCTTCAGCATGCTGCGGCCATGCTGATGTGGACCGCTCCCAGCCACGTATCGGCACTGAGACTGACCCCGCATCGGTGGAGTGCAGCCGGATCCTTCGTGGGATTACACAACCGCGAAGCCCTTGTTCGGGTGTCGTCCGTTCCGCCCGGCAGTGACCCGGCGATGGCTTACAACATAGAATTCCGCGCTGCTGACGCCACAGCCAACCCCTACCTTGTCATGGCTGTTCTTGTTCACGCGATGTGCGATGGGCTCGACCGAGATCTCTCTCTCGACCATGTGATGACCGGGCACATCGATGACGAGGATTTCACGCCGCTCCCACGCGATCTTGCAGGCGCGATCGATGCGTTCCAGCATGATGAGGTCGCACGGGGCTGGTTCTCCGAAGATCTCATCACGACCGCCTTGGCTGTACGTCGAGGAGAGTGGGAGACAGTCGCTGAAATGGATCTTCCTGCCCGTTGCGTGGCGTATGCCGAGCGCTATTAGATTGCGGTGAGCACCGTGAGACCGATGATCGCCCATGGACTGCTCTCCCGCGATGAGGCGATCATCGCGGGAGTAGAGAAGTTGCGGTTCTTTCCCCTCGCGGTTTCTGGAGGGCGGGGCAGTCGGCTGATTGAGGTTGGTGGTCGCGAACTTCTGGATCTCTCCGCGTCATGGACTGCTGCTGGATTGGGGTATGGCCACCCTGCGGTTATCGATGCGGTGACGCACGCGATCGAGAGCCCGGCGGGTGCGAGTGGACTCTCCGTCATCAGCGAGGTGACGATCGAATTGGCGGAGCAGCTCGCTGCCACCCTGCCCGTGACCTCGACAACGGATGTCCGCGTCTACCTGGGCAATTCGGGGACGGATGCGAATGATGTGGTCCTGCGAGCGTGCCGACGAGCCACTGGCCGACGACGAATCATCGCCTTCGAGGGGGGCTACCACGGGGGATTGGGCCTGGCTATGGCTGTGTCTCATGTGTTCGTCAAGGCTGGAGTTTCGCCAGACCCGGACACGACCTTTCTGCCCTTTCCAGACCCCTTGCGGCCGCACACAAGCGATCCGGAAACCGTTCGGGCCGACCTTCGTGAACGACTCCGCGCGGAACTCAGCAAAGCCGACGTTGCCTGCGTGATCATTGAGCCAATCCAGTCCGACGGTGGACTCATCATCCCTGCTGACGGCTGCTTGGAGATGATCGCTGAGGAATGCCGGAGCTTTAATGTTCCACTCATCGTCGACGAGGTGAAGGTCGGACTGGCCAGGACCGGAACCATGCATGCCTTCGAGTATGAGGGCTTCACGCCCGACATCATCACTTTCGGCAAGTCGCTGGGAGGCGGACTGCCGCTATCCGCTGCGGTCGGGCCGGCGTGGATTCTGGATGAGGGGACTGCCTCATCGCTTCTGACAACGGCGGGCAATCCAGTGTGTGCGGCGGCAGGTGTCGCTGTTCTCTCGACCATACAGGGTGAGCGACTGGATGCGCGGGCGGAGCAAGCCGGCGTCATTCTGTGCGACGCGGTTGCGACCGGAGTTGCGGAGCGTGGTCTAGATGATCGGGTGGGGAGCGTGCGTGGTCGCGGTCTGACGATAGGGATCGACTTGGTGAGAGGGGGTGATCTCTCGTCACCGGACCCGCTGCTGGCTCGCAAAGTTGTATACCGAGCATGGCAACTCGGAGCGGTCGTGTTCTATGTCGGTGATCACGTGCTTGAGGTGACTCCTCCGTTGACGATAAGCGATAGCGAGATCCTGGAGGGAGCGGAACTCCTCCTGACTGCCATTGAGGAGGCCGATCGGGTGAGTGATGCGATGGTGGCACCATTTGCCGGCTGGTGATCAAAAGTTCCGAGTTAGGTGAGTAACTCAGCGCTAAATGAGTTACATATCGGCCTGGACACTGTCGCGGGAGGTGTCCTCTTCAGCGGGTGATAGTGAGGATGGCAGGTTCACCTGGCGCCGGGAGACACGCAAGAAGATCTACGTCTACTTCCGGGCCGAGGATGATGTGCGGTCGAACCGGGTGATCATCCGCCCCTGACTGTGACCTGAGCGTGGGCTAGCCGCGCCTCGAGGTCACAACCGTGACTTCGCACATGGGGCATTCGGGGGTGTGACATGCTCCGGTAGTGCGGGCCACTCGATTGATCTATGTCGAGAATGACCCTGCGCTCCTGGGGGTCATGTCGACGATGCTCTCGAGCCTGTCCACTATCGAGGTCGTTCTCGCG
>Ga0075480_10002484_pt1 | contig 11863 bp, 12 predicted proteins | sample DEB08_DNA_7_FD_81590 | JGI IMG/M metagenome (GOLD analysis project Ga0075480, IMG submission 81590) | Aqueous microbial communities from the Delaware River and Bay under freshwater to marine salinity gradient to study organic matter... | ecosystem: Environmental > Aquatic > Marine > Coastal ... | reverse complement strand
TGAATTTCTTTTCGAAAACGCTGTCGAAAAGAAAGGAAGGACGCGGGCTGTCGCGCTTTGTGCTGACATTATGGAAATCATCATCGAAGCAAGAGAAAACCGTCGAATCGTTGACATGTTGCTCGCACACGGTGTCGAAGACACATGGAATAACATTCACCGCCCCGAAGATTTGTTTTCCCTCGGACGAAAATTCAAGCCGATCGATTTGTTGCTCGTATACCACGAGTTTTTCTCTTCAGTCGGACAAGACTGAAGCCAGCGTTGAACTACCATTCGATTGATTGGTTTGCTTCAGTCCATCAAGCAGGAGGATTTCTTTGATCGATTTGCTTAATGTCATTTTGTCCTGAAGAACAAGCCCCCAGCCTTCCTCCTCGGCCACCTTGCACCGCGCCAGCTGATCGTCCATCCCGGTGTTCATGTTGGGCAAAAACAGCGTCGGAAGGCCCACGCTACGCATCTCATGGAAGGAGTTGTACCCGCCCGCCTGCACCGAGGCATCGAAGGCCTTCAGGTAGAGCGCGTTGGGGTAATCGCGCACGAGATGAACCCGCTCAAGGTCAACCTCAAGCCGCTCGCCGAGCATCGATTCGCCGAGCACCACGTGCACGTCCTCGTGCGCCAGCAGAGCGTCCACAACACGGCGCACGTCGGAGTCGATGTCGTTGATCCGTCCTGCACCGAGTTGAACGTACACCACTCGTGCGTCTTGGGGCACCCCCAAACGACGGCGGGCGGTCTCGCGTGACCACATCTCCTCCGGGTCGATGAGCAACATGGGCGGAACGTGAAGCTCCTCGACGCCGTGCTCCACCTCGGAAGCCGAATGCGGCACGGCGTCGCCTGGGTGGACGATGAGGTCGAAGCGTCCAATGGCGTCCACAGGAACGCTGGTGCCCTTCCGGAACATGCCCCGACGCACCCAGACCTTCTGCGGCACGTCGATGGTCGCCAACGCGTCGAGCATGCCCCGGTACGGGAAGGCCCCGTCGAAGACGAAACTCTGGGGCCGGTGGGTTTCCAACACGAGCGTCAACATCTCTTGGCACATGGCGTTCCAGGCGTCAGCGTCCATCCCCGTCATGCGTTTTGGGCCGGCAAGGTGGTAGGTCGGGAATCCCTCCGAATACGGCAGATGCAGGGTCGGTTGGGTCGTGAAGAACACGATTTCGAGGTCGGGGTCCTGCTTGCGCAGCCGTCGTGCAAGGGCGTACATCCGCGTGAAGTGACCGAAGCCCACGCCGTTGGTCGGGAACAACACCACGCAACGGGCGGGACCGCCACGAAGTTGGATCATGCTGTCCGACATGGGACGTGGCCGTCGTCCAAGCAGTTCCATGCCGACGCCCCACATCACCACGGGGAGCGAGACGGGGAGCACAAGCAACCGCCATGGGCGTCGAAACGCCTCGATGACGTGATGCCCGAGGCGGAAGGAGGCGGAGTTGCGAACGCGCCACAACTCCCGACGGAGGGCTGCTTCACGACGTTCAGGGCCGGTGCGCGAGCCCTCGTCGTCCATGCCCTCCACCCCGTGAGGCCGACCATAGAGGTCACGGTGAAGCATGGAGTTCATGGTGCGGCACCGTACCCTCCAGCGCATGGTGCGGCTGCTCGTGACCGGCGGTGCCGGCTTCATCGGCGCTCATTGCGCGAAGATGGCCCTCGAACAAGGGCACGACGTCACCGTCTTGGACGATTTGAGTTCCGGCAGCGAATCCCGGCTTGAGGGCTTGGCCGCCCTCGGCGCACGCACCGTGGTGGGTGACCTTCGGGACGCGAAGGCCCGAGCCACGGCCCTCGAAGGCGTGGACGCCGTGGTGCACTTGGCCGCTCAAGGCTCCGTGCCCCGCTCCGTTGAGGACCCACAGGGCACGCTGGACGTGAACGTGCATGGAACCAATGCGCTGCTCGAGGACATGGCCGCGCTCGGCATCCATCGAATCGTGCTGGCCTCATCGGCCGCGGTGTACGGGGACGTCGAAGGCCTGCCTCACTCGGAGGACCGCGTCGGCGTCCGGCAATCTCCCTACGCCGACAGCAAGTGGGCCAACGAGCAAGCCATCCTGGAACGCCGGAAAGAGGGATGGGAAGCCCTTGCGCTCCGCTTCTTCAACGTCTACGGACGCGGACAGCGTGACGTCGGTACGAACACCGGTGTGATCCCAATTTTCGTCAATCGGATGTGCAGCGGACAAGCGCCGACCTTGCACGGCGGAGGGAAACAGACGCGGGATTTCGTCCACGTTGAGGACGTGGCCGGCTTGTTGGTCCGTCTGGGGACCGGGGCGTGGACCTCGCCGCCGAGGTCGGTGTACAACGTTGGGACGGGCCGGTCCACGAGCCTGCTCGACCTGGTCACCACGCTGTCCAACGTGCTTCGTGCTCAGCGCGAAGAAGGGCAGCATCTTGCCCCGGTTCTCGGACCCGCGCGCTCAGGGGACATCGACCACTCCGTTGCGGACGTGAGGGCCATCGCGGCCGACCTTGGGTGGCGTTCCACGGTGGCGCTCGACGAAGGACTGACCCGACTGGTTCAGGCCAAACGCCGGGCCACCAACGGCTGATTCAGCCGCTGTGTTTGCGCTGGGCCGTGGTGTACACGTCGCGCCAATGACCTGCGATTCGGTCGACGGCATGGTCGGCCACGGAGGCCACGAGCACGTCAGGACTTGGGCGATCGTCCAGCGTGGCCTGCACCGCCGTTGCCCACGCTTCGACCGTGGCTTCTGAAGGCCGGACGACGGTGTCCGGAAGACTGACCAAATCCCCGTCGGCGACCACAGGCACGCCGCATGCGAGGGCTTCGAGCGCCGCCAACGGTTGCCCTTCGAAGCGGGACGGGAGAAGCAGCGCATCGCTGCGTTGCAACAAGGCCAGGCGCTCCGCTTCCGACAACCAACCGTGGCGCGTCCAACCTTGCCCTTCTTCGGCTTCTCCACCGGTCATGTGGAGGTGCACCGACGGACGTTGCTGACGCACCGCGGACGCCACTTCGAGGGCAAATCCGCGGCGCTTGACCGGTGCATCCCTGCCCATGACCAAGAGGCGGTGGCCTTGGCGCGAGACTTCGTCGCGTGGACGGTGTTGAGGGTCGACGGGATTTGGTACAGCACGCACCGGACCGAGCAGCGGTTCGAGCGCCTCCTTCCATGCGTCTGAAAGGGCCACGACCACGTCCACGTGCGCCTCGATGGCCGCGCGAATGCGGGCTGCACGTTTCGGGTTGGTCCGCAACCAGCGGGACGTGTCCCCGCTGTGAAGGTGAAGCACCACAGGATGACGGCAAGCCGCAGCCAAGCGGAGCTTGCGGCGAAGCGACCAGTCGCTTGCAGCGTGGAGATGAACGACGACTGGCTCGGCATCGGTCAAGGACCGAAGGCTTCGGGCCGCCTTCCGGGCCGCCCGCACCATGGCCATGCGACCTGGGGCATGCGACGCCAACAGGGACGCCGTCCATCCCTCAGGAGGATGCTGCACCAAGGTCCGCATGACGGTACGCATGCCGCCCGGTGAGTTGCAAGGCCCCACGTGGACGACGTGCGGCATGGACAGCCCACGCCAAAGGTGGACATGAGCGCACCGATGGCGGGAAGGGCTGAAGGGCACATGCAGCAAGGACGGCCCATGCTTTGGCTGCCTTTGGTCGAAGGTGCGGTGGCCCTTTGGTTCGGGTTGCCGTTTCTCCTTCATCGTCAACGGTGTGCTGCGGCGATGAAAACACCGTGGACACCCAACGATTCACCCATCGCCATGGACAACATGCCCGAGGTTGTTCTACTGGTTCCCACGTGGAACGAAGCCACCAACATCGAGCGGCGGTTGCAGGACCTTGCCGCACAACGCATTGAAGGGGGCTCACTCAAGGACGCCGGCATCGGCTTGGTCCTGATCGATTCGGCCTCCACGGACGGCACCGTCGAATTGGCCGATGCGTGGTTGGCCGCCAATCCCGATGCCTTCGCCGACCACGTCGTGCTGTCCATGGAGCGTCGCGAAGGAAAGACTGCGGCCGTTCAGCGGGCCTTGATTCATATCAGCGAGCATACGCCCGACGCCATCGTGGTCATGGTCGATGCCGATGCGCGATGTGCGCCGGACGCGCTGCAGTCCCTTGTCCGCGCCATGGACGATGATCACCTAGGCGCCGTCGGGGGACGGCCCCAACGCGCGGGGGAAACGGACCTGGAATCCAGCCACCGTGCCTTGTTTTCATGGATTCGTGAAGCCGAGGGGAGCCTTGGTGCAACGCCTTTCCTCGAAGGAAGCCTTCTGGCCTTTCGCGCGAACGCGGTCGATCCGAATTCCCTTGATGCAACATCGAACGCAGACGATGCACAAATCGCCACGGCGGTGGCCATGAACGGGTACCAAACGGCTCAACATCCGTCGGCGGCCTTCCTCGATGACGTCCCGCGTGGGCTTGGAAACCGATGGGAGCAACGCGTCCGCCGTGGACGAGGTTTGATCCGCTTGCTTCGGCGGAACCGGCACGTCCGTGCACCGTCGCATTTTGCTCAAACGATGCGCTTCCAGCGCCATGCGCACTTGCGTGCGCCGTTCCTGTTGTTTGCTGGATGGCAGCTGGCTGAACTTCGTTGGGGGCTTGCCATTGCTTCAGGCACGTGGCCATGGGAAACTGCACTGGGAGCAGGATTGACCGTGCTGGAAGCGATGGCCATGACGATGCTCTTCTTTGGCGCGTTTGAACGCGCCCTGCCCAAGCCGCTTCGAGGCGTCTCGACCGTCGTTGGCGGCATGATCCCGTTGTGGGCCGCCTGGTGGCGTGAATGGTTTGGCGGTCCAGCGCATGTGTGGACGCCGAACGCTGAAGCACGTCAGCGTGAGGAATGAGGGGGGAGGTCCTCCCAGGTGCCGCAGCACCTGGGAGGACGGACGCGTCCTTTATTGGACGTGGTTTGTGCGGTACGAAACCTTCACCAGACGCTCACTGAGCGACGGTGGAAGACTCGTCGAGGGTGGTACCCTCACGCACGTTGGTGATGGTCACCTCGATGCTGCAGGATGCGCCTGCGGTGCAGAGGTCCTGGCCGTTCTCAACGATGGTCACACCGTCGCCGATGGTCCACTCGCTGTCCGAGCTGTCGCCGAACTCGACGAGCATGCAGTCGGTGTCGACGCCGTCGCCGGAGTCGCGGTCGCAGGTGATCGGTGCGTCGTTGTTGACGCTGATCTTCACGCTGACGGAGGCCCAGTTGATACCAGAGCCCTGCGTCATGGTGACGCGAACCAGGTTGTCATCGGTGCCGGTGGTGACGTCGCCGCCTGCGTCTTCGGCGTCGAAGACGTACAGGGTCAGGTCGCCGTCGGTGTTGCCTTCAGCCAGGGAGCTAGCCCAGACGTACAGCACACCAGCGAGCACGACCGTGATCGCGACCATCAGGATGGTCGCGATAACGGGGCTCACAGCCTCATCATTTCGGTTTTCATTGTTCATTTTCAGTCCTTCCTGCCCATTGCGGGCTTTCATCCCAAAGCAACCGCCTTATTTGAAGTCATCGCCGATTGACTTCAGACTTTAGGCCGAAAACCGATACACTGCGAGGATGTGCAATGTTATTTCTAATCCTATTCATCGCCCGCGGAGTGGTGCAAACGCTTTGTGAATAGCCTCGCGGCCGTGGTGAATTGAGGTGAACAGGGCGAGAGCAGACGCAGAGGGGATGGGATGCACTCAACGAAGCCGTTTCACACCTGTTCAATTGTGCGTATGCGTCCTGCCTTCATAACCCTTGCCGGATGGGTTCGGCCACGCATCAGACGGCGTGAAAGGGGTGCTGCGGCTTTCCCTTCCGGCCCATGGGGTGTTGATCGCCGTTGAAAGAACGGGTTCATCGACCCACAAGGCGGCCGGCACCAGGCGATTGCCGTGATGAAACCTGCATCACTCGACGGTCAAGATCTCTGGCCCACCTGAAGTCACGGCAACGGTGTGTTCGAATTGCCCGACCATTCCGTCGTCGGCACATGCAAGCACGTGGTAGGTTTCCAGGAAGCGGATGCTGACGAGTTTCTTCACCAACGCGTTCCACTTGGACTGACGGCTTGCTTCGTCGGCGTCTGGGAAGGGTTTCTCCAGCATAGGGTACGCCCATCGCTCCGCGAACGGGAGGGTTTCGTACCGCTCTTCCAGGTTGCGCGCCATTTGTGCACCGAGGGGCTTCAATTGCTTCTTGGCCCTTGCCTTGCGGGACGTGGTGGCCCCCGTGACGCGGTAAATGTTGGAGGAGTTCGAGGCACCCATGTTCTTGATGAGGCCTTGCTCACCGGTGGTGTTGAACGGTTCAACCGCATACACGGCACCCTCCTCAACGACGCCTTTGAACCCTTGATGGTCGGGTCCGCAGCGGTACGAAGGCACGGACACGCCTGCGTGGAGGACCCACGGTTTGAGTTGATGGCCGCAAAGGTTGCGAATCGGTTGGAAGCCTGCATCGAGGGAAGGTTGCGCCGCCGCTTCACCGACCTTGTACCAAGGGGTCCCGGGATGCATCATTTCGATGGCTGCGTCCCTCGCTTCTCGAGCGGCCTTGATCTGCTCGGTGTGGTTGTTGGTGTTCCCCACCTCGAAGGTCAGGGCGTTGTCTCCGATGTGACCCTTGATGTGAACGCCATAGTCGATTTTGACCAAGTCCCCCTTCTGGAGGACCATGTCGCCGTCGTACCCTGCAGGAGGAGACACGGTGTGTTCGGTCGTGAAGTGGGCGGCGATGTTGTTCACCGCGATGGTTCCGGGGAACGCTGGCTTTCCTCCGTGCCGATGGATGAAGCGTTCCGCTGCTTCGATGATCTCGTGCCATGTCTTCCCTGGTTGGAGCTCGTCTTTCATGGCCTCGAGGGTCCGACGGGCCACATGACCGGCATCTCGCCAGTACTTCATGCCCTCTTCGAAGTCACCCATGCGGTCACGTCCGTCGAAGGTACAACGCCGGCCCTGATAACGGTTACCTCCGTCGCTTCGCCGCTTCCATCGAGACGGAGAAAGGTGCTCCCGAGTCCACCCGGGCATGCACCGGGGGCTGCCGAATCGGTGGGCAGGCCAAGGCGAGCGGCGCACACGTGGGTCTCCAATGCAGGCGCCTCACCGCTTATGTTGGCGCTGGTGGCGGTGATCGGCCCGACGGCATCCACCAAAGCCAAGGCCGTGGGGTGCACGACACAACGCAGGGCAACGGCTCCGCCGCCAAGGCGTGCATCAAGAGGCACCTTGGCAGGAAGGATGAGGGACAACCCGCCCGGTGGAAAGGCGTCAATGAGCGCATACGCCATCGCTGGGATCTCGACCAATTCCGCTGCTTGCTCGAGGTTGCGTACGGCCAAACTCACGGGCTTCCGGTCGTCCCTGGCCTTCAGCGCAAACACCGCGTCCAATCCTTTGGGCGTGGGCCGAGCTCCGAGGCCGGGGAGGGTGCTGGTCGGATAAACGACCGCCTCATCGGCCAGCAGCCGAGCGATGACGGTATCGAGGTCCATGCTGCTCAGTCCACTCGAATCCAATGGTTGAGATGGCGTTCCGCCACTTCGGCGGCCAAGTTCTGATCTTGGGTCTTGACCAGCAGTTTTCCACTGGGAAACAACGACAGGTCGCTCGGTCCATTGAAGGTCCACATCAAACGGGTGCGCAACCCCACGTTGTACCCGTCTGCTTCGATGCGTGCCCCAACCGCTTCGAGGTCGATGCCATCGCAACCGTCAGGGACGATCTGCCACGCGCCTTTGGAGCCACACAACTCCATGGAGAAGGTGTCGGACATGGCGTTCCCTCACGTCAGGACTTGGTCGGAGGGCCGCTCGGGGGGCCGCTCGGGGGGCCGCTCGGAGGTCCGGACGGTGGACCGCTCGGAGGTCCGGACGGTGGACCGCTCGGGGGGCCGGACGGTGGACCGCTCGGGGGGCCACTCGGAGGCCCGGATGGGGGGCCGCTGGGAGGGCCGCTCGGGGGACCAGATGGTGGACCGCTGGGAGGGCCGGACGGTGGAGCGGACGCTGGGGTCGAAGGAGGGGTTGGCGGCGTCGACGCCACCACAGGTGCGACGTCTGGTGCTGCTTCGGGCGCTTTGGGCGTCGGAGTAAGGGGGGCCAGCAAAGGATCGGCCGCGGGCACAACTGGAGCGATGGGCTCCTCGGATGCTGGAGATTGAACCGGCGAGATGGGAGCCAGCAGAGGGTCATGCGACGGAGTGGCGGGTTGCTCGGGCGCCGGAATTGGCGGTGCTGGTCGATGTTCTCCACCGGACCAAGGCGGCGCCTTGGGGCCTTCCTCTTCCTCATGGCCAAAGGTGCCTGCGGTACGAATTGTGGTGGCACCGCCTTCGGCGTTGACGGCGCTGAATTGGGTCATCTGAACGCTGGAGGCGTCGATCAGCCCTCGTTCTGCGACTTGACCGAACTCTCCGAGTTGCCCTTCGAAGGCACCGGAAAACAAACTGGAGCCCATCGCATTGGCCAAGCGTCGGCTTTTCGGGGCATCGTACGTCATGTCGTGCGCGTATGGACCCAAGTCCAGCGACCCGGACATGGTGGACGCAGCGAAGGACCACGACCCATGCTCAAGATGCACGTGGAAGTGGAGGCTGCGTTGTGCGCCGGGCCCGAGGGAACTGATCGGCACCAAGGGGCCGACGTCCTTCCCGTCTTCGGTGACGACACGAGCCTCAACGCCGCCAAGCGGGACGGACGCTTCGTTGCAGAGAAGGACCTCAATTTCGAGGACGTCTTCGTCGTCGTCGTCGATTTCCATTCGGACCGACAACAACCTGGCCTCGATGGAAGCGACGCGCGCGCTGTGCTCCTCCGCCATGCGTCGAGAGAGGGCCACTCCGTACTTGAATGCGGTGCTGATGGAATTCAGCGCAGGCCCAGCCTCGTCTCCGATGGCAGGGACCAATCCACTGCGGCCACGGTGTGGTGCGCTCGGTCGACTCCTGTTCGGTACTCGGCGCCGGCGGAACGGGCCTTCCAGAGGTCACGTGCCCCAAACCAAAACCAGCCGACAAGGGGGATCAGATAGCGAAGCTTGGCCGCTGCCCGGGGGCCCCAATGGTCTTCTGGAAGCAGGGTGCCGTCGTCGTGCACCAACGCAATCCGGAAGGCGCGTTGTCCGAGGGAGCGACCGTAGGCTCGTCCGGTGTATTTCCAATACAGCCAGAATGCTCCGAAAAAGAGGGCCCAACTGACGATGTACCCGGCGATGAGGCGAAGGTCAAAACTTTCGAGGCCAAAGACGTTGATCGACAACATCAGCAGCAGCTGTTGACCGGAAAGGAAGTGGAGCAGCAAACTCATCACGATGACGTCGGTCATGAACGCTGCAGCACGACGCCACACCGGGGCAATGAGCATCCCCTCTGGGGCCGTGGCCAAGGCCTGCTGAGCCAGGGTCCCTCCGCCCGGATTGAGGCTCACGGGTGACGCCATGCGGGTCGCTCTCGCCTCTCCCTGTTGAAGATGTGCCTCAGCCTCGGCCGACGTGCCACGCCATCAAGCCCAATTCTTCAGCCCAGTCCAGCCAGGCCCGCCATGTCCCATCGCGACGCAACGTCTGGGGGTGACCGACCATCACCAACCCGCGGCGGGCCCGCGTGATGGCAACGTTCAGACGCCGACGGTCCGCGAGGAACCCGATTTCACCACGTGGGTTCGAGCGAACGGTGCAAAACACGATGACTTCCTTTTCTCGCCCTTGGTAGCCGTCAACGCTGCGGACTTCAAGGCCGTGAAACCGACCACCCTCGTCGAGCCCTCCACCTTCGTCAAACAGGTCCGTCATCATGCGAACCTGCGCCGTGTATGGCGTGACGACTCCGACGTCATGCCCTTCAAGATCCCCTGCGGCGAGAAGATCCCGAACGATGTTGAAGGTGGCTGCGGCTTGATCTCGGTTGGCCTTTGAGGAGCCCTCCGCGTCAAGTTCCTCCTCACCGTCCACGGGAACAAATGCCACCGGACGGTCCCAGTCCGGCCAGAGAAATCCTGCAGGAGGTGGTCGTTCGGAGCGGTCGCACCCGTCCTCCAGACGGCCGTCGTAAAACCGCGCTCCGGGAAATTCCCGAATGCTCGGGTGCATCCGGTACTGGGTGGTGAGCATGTGGGTGGACAGCCCAAGGTCGATCAGCCGTTCGAAAAGCGAACGGCCCAAACCGCCCTCGGCGGCTCGGTCGGAGATGACGGTGGGTGGAAGTTGCCGATGGTCACCCACCAACACAAGGTGCCGGCATCCGCGAACGATGGGCACCATGCTGCTGGGTTCGCTCGCTTGCGTCGCTTCGTCAACAAGGACGATGGGAAAGCGACGGGAGCCAAGGATGCGATGCCCTGAGCCCACGGTCGTGGCGCAGACCACTTCCGCGTCGTCAAGCAAGCCGTCGACCATCTGTTGCTCCAAGCGCTGCATTTCGCGCCGCTGCATGGAGAGGTCCTTGTGTGCCATGCCTCGCTCTTTCCCTTTCAGACCCGAGAGCCCGCGCTTCAGCGTAGCATGCTCCTCGCGCAACGCCGCCAAATCCTCCTGCAAGGGATGTTGCTCGAGCCGAGCGTCCAAGGTGGCCTCCCGCAACGAGGCCCGAACCTTGACCGGCTGACCGATACGGACCGCGTTGACGCCTGCGTCGAGCAAACCCTCGAGGAGGTTGTCCACCGCCACGTTCGATTCGGCCGTAGCGAGGATGGGGCCCCGTCCTTGTGCGGCCATGGTGGCCAGCACGTGCACCGCCGTGTGCGTCTTCCCCGTTCCGGGCGGCCCTTGAATGAGGGTCAACCGCTGGCTGAGGGCCGCCTCCACGGCCTCGGACTGGGACGTGTTGAGCGTCCCAGCGGGATCGTTGCGGAGGCGGCGCGGGCGGCCTCCGATGCTCGGCGGGGAAGCGGCCGAGGACGCAGGGTCATGGACCTGGCCAAGCAAGAGGTCGCGAAGCGGTGTGCCGTCGTCAGCCCCCGCGTCGTGCAAACGGAGCAAGGCGTCCGCCATGCGGTCATGAGCGACGCGGTTCGCACCACGATCAAGCCTCCATACGCCGTCCCGTACGCCCTTCGGGCGTTCGCTCACCACCACGCGAACCCGCGTCGGCCCTCGGTCCAGAACAAGGCCTTCAACGGTTTTCTCGCCCCAAGGCCGCGTCCGGCTTAGGATGACCATGTCGCCGTGGGAGAACCGGTGCACGGGCAAACGTCCGCCGTCACGTGCCTCGAAAATCAGGATCGGGTCGCCGAACAGCCGACCCCGGGGCCGTGCTTTCAAATCGTACAAGGTCAGGCCTGCGTCCACAAGGCGTGATTTGCTCCAGTGGCGCCACCGTTCTTCGACGGTGGCCAACTCGTCTTCGAGCTCCTGACCGATGAGGCCTGTGAAACGCTCCAGGTGGTCCTGGCCACGGTCCCAACGCACGGGCGCCGGCCCGTCGTCAGCCTCGCGAGGCACCGGGGCGTCCCGCGACCGGCTGTTCATCCGGCGCACCCCCCCTCGCTTGGCCATGGCCGTGGGTTTCCGTGGGGGTATGAGGCTCTGCCGACCTGCGGACGGGGAAGGACGAGGATTAAACCGGAGTCTTGAGCCCGGCGATGAAGAGGTTGCCTCATGTTCAGGCGGCGAAAGAAGGAACAGCAGGCAGAAGGTGCCTGCACCTTCTGTGGATTTGTGCCCAAGGTGCCCGGGCCAACATGCCCGCAATGCTACTATGAATTTGACAAGTCTCCTCGCGATCAAGGCACGCGCCCGGACGCCGACGACCAAGCCGGAATCCTCGCCCTCTTGGAAGCCGAGAACACGGGAATGGAGGAGGACGCCCCGATGGTCGAGGCCGTTTTGGCCATGGACGAGGTCACGGTGGACGTTCCAGCCTAC
>Ga0075480_10002482_pt1 | contig 11872 bp, 15 predicted proteins | sample DEB08_DNA_7_FD_81590 | JGI IMG/M metagenome (GOLD analysis project Ga0075480, IMG submission 81590) | Aqueous microbial communities from the Delaware River and Bay under freshwater to marine salinity gradient to study organic matter... | ecosystem: Environmental > Aquatic > Marine > Coastal ... | reverse complement strand
CATATTCTTTCACTGTTTTTGGTCTATATTTTTCTACCCATAAATCTTTCATATGTGTTATATTACAGAAGTTTCCTTCGCTTGTCTATATAATTGTTCCGTGGCCATGTTTTTACCCTTGGCCTCTACCTGTATGTCGAAGTTTTCCGAGAATGACAGTGCCCAGTCATTTACCTTTGTGTTTGGTAATAGGTCCGAGTGTGCCCGCAGTTTCTGTTTCTTGCAACCACGTTCTAGCAACATCTTGATGTCATGCATCTCCGTGTGTGTTCGATCGCCAAGTCCTGCCACTGCAAGGTGTTCGTCCCTGGAATATGAGTAGTGCATACTCGGTCTCACACCACGCCAACTGTCTATGACTCTTTTGACTCTGTCATCTGTTGCTTCAATGTATTCCTCATCTCTGATCCAATGGTGATGTATGTCTAGAACCAATGCTAGATCCTTTTCAAGTTCGAGACTTTTTTCTAGTCCATGTCCCATCTCGTCATTCTCGATCGTGATCAGGTTCCTTGCTTCTGGTGACAGCCTAGGTAATGCTTTCTTGATTCCTTCTGGTCCTTGCCTGCCTGAGATGTGTACATTGATCTTGCAACCGTCTTGGAAACTTTTGCCAAATCCCATCCAACGTGCCATGTCCGCATGGTATTCAAATTCTTCTATGCTACGTTCAACGATGTCCGGTGTGTCACTGGCCAGCACACAGAACTGTCCTGGATGGAAACTGATCTTTACGTCCAGCGTCCTCGCCATCTCACCAACGGGTGCGAATAGATTCTCTAAATGACTTTGTATGTGAGCCTGTTGCCACCAACTTTTCCAGTCCTTCTCGGTGTAGCCTTGTAGCATCTCTGAACCCAGCCGGACCATCCTACGTTCAGGTGGTAGACTACCAACACGTTGTATTAATCTACGTGCGGCTGTTGTGTTGTGAGTCATGATATCCCACTGTCTCTGTTCGGCCTCGTCCTTGTGTTCGCGAAGCCAACGCATGGTTGTACTTCTGCCGTTCAGCTCTCTGTCTTTGGCGTTCACTTTCATGCCGCCAAACTCTGATTCGTTGTTGAGCCATTTGCAACAGAAACCAAAACGTTGTACCATGTTTATATTATAACAGATATTTTTGATATGTCTACTCTTCTAACAGTGTCTGCATCATTGCCCAGTGGCCTATGACATTGCTACAATCTAATTTGAAGCCAAATTCTCTGTCGATGTCTCGTAAGATCTTGTTGGCTTTGGCCATGCTCAAGCCTGCGTTGGCTGGTAATTGCAACGCATTTATAGTTTTCCTTCTTAGTGCTGTGGCCGCCTGTACCCTGTGCCATCCGTCTGTGAGCAGGTAGTATCCGGAATCTTTTATTGGTGTGACCAGTATAGGATCCCAAGCGCCTTGCTTCTTAAGTTTGTTGATCCATGTCCTCTTTTCTTTATTCAAGGGTCGTTCAACACCTAGACCCATGTCGGCCATGGTCACTAACTTTTTGATTTCTACCTGTACTTTTTTGATCTTAATCCGTTTCATAGTCTATTGAATTAATATCTGTTATTATCTGCCATTCCGACCCTTTGGGCAATGGCTTCCTTTGCGGATAGTCATTGACATCCGATATTTCCCTGTATTTGTTTGCACAAGGTGGACCACAGAATGGTCTAATGATTCTCTTGTCATATTTTGTGTCGTGTAGGCTGTCGTACCAGTATATTGCGTTGAAGAATTGTTTGTTACAGACGTAACAGGTGTGCAGTTTAGTCATTACCCGGCAGTGAAGTCATTTGTTTCATGCCGCCTGTGTTGACGTAACCAGCCTGCCTGTTGTTAAAGTCTGGTTCATCTTCGGATGTCAGCAGTATGTCATTCTCGTCGATCATCCTGACCTCAAGTTCCACATCATTTTTCTTGACCTTGAGTGCCCTAGACCATCTGCCGTGTGCGACAAGTACCCACTCGCCGACTTTGACATCGTCCTGTTGATCGCCCACTGCGTACACCTTTGCCCATCTTGGGTGTATGCCCGCTTCTGTACCGTCGTCGTCAAGTAAAATGATTCCACCCTTTGATTTTGTTGCTCCAAACTGCATGTCTGAAACCAACACTCTTTTTTTCAGTGGTGTGATATCGTAGTCAACGGTATATTGCTTTCCACCGTGTGATCCAAATCCTTTTGTTTGTAGGTCTTCTATCTGTCCCATATAGAAGTATTATACTAGAATTATTCCAAGCCGTCAAGAGCGGCGTCAATACCTTTTTTGTCGGTGGTAGTTGTAGTTTTTGGCTTGAACACTTCCACTTTCTTAGGCTCTTCTGGGGCTATTACTTTTTTCGGTACCACTTTGGTCACTTGTGGTTTTGTTTCAATCGGGCTCATTTTTTGCATTTTTGTTTGTACAGGTTCCGATGCTACACGCCTTGGCGGTGTAGGTTTTGCTCTTGCTGGAGTGTCATCAACACGACCACGTGGTTGTTCATAGTATTTTTGAATAACCTTTGCTTTTTCAGATAAAATTTTTCCACCTGCTCCCAACACATCTCCTCTTGCGTTGACATTCATGTTACCAACTGCCTGCACTGATTCGTTGGCCGCTCTAAGTTTCTCTATGTCCACCATACGTCCCTGCATGGTTCTGTACATTCTTTTTCTGGGTGCTTTTGCTACCATATTATATGCTCCTATATTGATTACTTATCATCTCAAGAATTCGGTGATATCCAAATTGTACAGCATGGGATTGATCTTGTGTACTCCGATCAAGAATAAACAGAAACTGGCCACACTTGAACCTCTGCCCACACCCCAAACTACATTGTTGGCTCGGAGAGTATCCACAAAGTAGATCAGGAACTGTAAAACTTTGACAAAACTTTTCTTTTCAAATAGATCATATTCCGTCTGCACCCTCATTTTCTCTTCGTCGTTTTGACATCTATCAAGCAACCATTGTAGGACATTAATTTGGTAATACTTCTCAGGCATGTGCCAGTTGTCACAGTTTTGATTGTCAAATTCCTGTAACGGACCTCGTTCGGGCACCTTGTTCAACGGTGGCAGTGAAAGTGCCAGGTCATTTACCGTGTTGTTGTACTGTTCGGTAGATTCAAAGAACAATCTTGATATGTCAAATTGGGGATCTGTGTAGAGTAAATCTATTGCGTCCTGCTCTGTGTAGATGCAGTCACCGTGTTCATTTGTTTTTATCTTTGCCACCATCTAAAACCTTTGGATTGAATTCAAATATTTTAGCATGTTCCTGGTGCTTCTTGTCAACTGTTGTTTTGGAATTGTCCCAACTGAAGTGTCCTGTATAGATGCCTTTTGCATATTCGTGATCATAAGTTGCAGTATCTGGTCTCAACCACCATGGGTCAAACTTTTGATATTTTTTACTAAACCAATACTTTTGATCTAATAATAACAGTTCGGGTGAGTTCTTGTCAACCGTATAGGTAATACCATCTCCCTGCCAACTGCTCAGCTCTAGATGATTTATAACAATTTTACTTTCCAAAATTGAATTTGCTTTGCAAAAACAAACTGCGGCCATGATCTGATCATAGGGTGGTTTTGGCAATTCCACAAACCTGTTGTTGGTCTTTTTTTTCAGTATTGCATACAAAGGCTCATCTCTCCAAGTGGTAATTGTGTTTGCAAAAACCCTTTCAAATAAATTTTTGCACCTTTCGAAATAATCTGATTGTTCTTTTAGGTTTGCCGTGTGAGCCGATATGAAAATATTTACATCATATTCGTTGGGAAATAATTCACCGTCCACGATTATGATTGACTTGAATTTGGTCTTCCAACTGAATTGATTTGACATCAACAATACTTACTATTCTATGTTGATCAAATCTCCAAGATCTGGTTCGTTGCGAGCTTTTTTTATGTTCTTGTGCCACGCCTCGATACGTCTCTGTCTGATTGCATCTTGATAGGTTTGCAGGGCCATATTAAGGTTGGCCAACATTTCGGGATTGCGTCCTCTCCTTGCTATGGCTACTTTGCGAGATAACTCTTTTATTCTCTTCGAGATATCCTCATCGCTCATGTTGCCTATTTCTTCTTGTAATGGATGAAAATACATCACTACCTCCTATTAGATGTAGTTGGCTCCCAGCTCGTGCATCAATATTGTTGTGCCATTATCTGGAGTTAAAAATTCGTATAAATGTCTGCCAGAAGTGGGTACAGTGATTGTGTCTGAACTTCCATCGCCCCCTGACACATTTCCTGCTACCAAAACCGCTGTCGGCAATGTTATAGTGTGTGCGGTGCTGGCAACAGTGACATCTAAAATAATTTTTCCTAATTGGTTTGCGGCTGGTAAATTTGTGAATGACAAAGTTATAGCACCGTTAGTTGTCAAAGTTTGATAATGTCCATTGGCATGATTAAGAAGTATGGCACCAGATGTAGTTCCGTGTGCATAAACTGTTTCGCTTGTATTTTTAAATTTTGCTTGAATGACTTCATTATTTGAAAAATCACTAGAGGCATTCAAACTTGCTTTGTTAGTCTGTAATAATTCAATCTCTGTTTTTGCTTCTGTAAAATTATTTTGGATAGCACCAAAATTATCTCTAAAACCTTGAGAACTGTTGTCCTGTCCTGCTTTAGGATAAGTTGCGTCTATATTACCTGGTATAATGTTACTGGCCATTAAAATATTCCTTTGCCGTTAAATTTAAGATATTTATCGTTGGCTCTGTCCACAGTAATTATTGTGCCATCAGCAGGTGCACTTTTCACAAATGTGATCGTGGTTTTAAGTGTGGTAGTGTTGTGTGTTAATTCTATTCCAAATTCATGATCAGCGGAACGTAAATCGCTGTCCGCTTCCAAAGAACCATCGGCTTTGATGCTGTACCCTACATATACCCTGTTAGACCCTTCTTTTACCAATATATCTTGTTCATGCACAATTTCATCAAGCACAAATTGTGTGGTAGAACCATCTCCAATAAATCGTGCTGGTGTGACTTTGCTTTTTGTAACTTTATATCTGTCAATAATGAAATCTATGTTTCGAAATATCAAACCTTTGTCATTGATACGTTTTTTCAATAAAGCACCTGTTCCTGGTTTGCAAAAACAAATGACAACTGCCGGAACCCAACCCAACGGTGCAGAGTCGCCTGACTGGATTGTTCTCATCCATAAAGGTAAATGTGTCCATTCTTTGTGCCCCAAACTTTTCATTCTTGATCGCATGTTTGCCAATGCGTTTGGATAAAGTTTTGACATGAAATCTAAGTCTGCACTCAATTGATTTGCATATCTTAATTTTGATCCAGATGTGCTGAATGCCAACCCACTTCTGTGTGTCACTTCATAAACATCGGTGTCTGCTGTGATTTCTGTCGTGCCTGCCCTAGGTCCTAACATTGGTTTTTGTACATCTGTCCTGACATTTATAGAATTGCTTACAGCAATGCCGTCGTTATTGACCATTTTGTCTGTCAAGTCTAAGTAGACAACTTCGTATTTGGTCTTTCCATTTTCTTTTGCCACCGCTGTCTTCACATCGCCGAAGTAAATTGTTTTTGGGGAATGGTTTTGTTCCATTTGATTTTGGAAAGTTGTCAATGTTTGTGCTTCTAAACCTGCCATCATTAACATTTCTGGTTTGGATTTCATACCAAAATTGCTGTCTTCACCTCTGTAAATGTATTGTGATGAATTAATGTTTGGATCCTGAGCAAGATTGTAAAAAATATTTTGATCGATCAAACTAGTGGCTTGCCCCGTCATTGATCCATATTCTATTGTGGTAAAAGGTATGTCTACATTTAAAGTGAATTCTTTAGTTGTCGCTGTTTCTTGATACTGATCGCTTACTGTCACTGTGAAAGTGAATGAAGTTGTTGAATCTGTAAAATCGTCTTTGTCTATGGTACCGATCAAATTGCCTTGAGGGGATAATGTAATTCCTGTTGGTAAAGATCCTGCAGTCACACTGTAGTTCAACACCCTGTTTGTCTCCTCGGCAACTGCTTCTATGGACAGCATACTATTAATACCGGCAGTGAGTGTGCCTGCGTTGCTTGGGGTTGTAAATGCTATTCCAATGTCGATATCGCCTATCACTTTCATGGTGAAAGTTTGATCTGTGAAAACATTGATTCCCGTGCTGACCACTCGATTTGCTCTGATAGTGAATGTGTAGTCGGTTTCTACAGCGGTTTGTCTTTGGAGAGTTCCGGATATTTCTCCATTATTGCCGTTTAAAGTCAATCCTGATGGCAATGCACCTGACTGGAGGGAGTATTCCAAGTCACTCTGAAGTGGATCAAAATCTTCCACATCAATTATAATCACACACTGATTGTCATGTCTAAATGTTCCAAGATCACTGGCTGTCTTGAACACCGGTCTTCTGTTGGAACTGAAATCAACAGTTAAACTACTGCCACCGACTGTGTTCATATCTGCTGTAATTTGTGAATTTGATACTCGCCAATAATCTGCTGAATAAACAAAAATAGAATTGTTTTGTTCAATTACACTGGTTCCGTCCGAAACACGCACAACAAAATCAAAACTTTTGCTTATGCTTCTGGTGTTTACAGTAAGGTCATAGACTACCCGGTCAAAACTTTCTGCCGAGTTGTCGTAGCCTCCTCGCGGAACTGCAAATTGATCCTCTGTCAATTGCACTATGCCCGATAAGAGTCCTGCTGAACTCATTGAAACACCTGGCGGGAGTTCTCCTTTGACCACTTCATAAACCAATTGTTGTCCTGCTCTCGTATCAGAGTCGGTAGCGGCCATTTGAAAATTAATTTTCGAACCATCCAATATCCAATACAAACCCACCCTGGTAGAATCATCAAGTTGTAGTTGTCCCGATGCTGTTGTAAATGCTGGGGAATCCGCTCCCTCTATGTCGAGGTAAAATGTTCTGTCTGTGATTTGAGTTCCGGCCGTGGCACGAACAACAAAGGTGTACCTGGTTCTTTTGGCAACTTCAGCCGGAGTACCTGTCAAGAGCCCGTCTGTGGTGACCTCCATTCCTGCTGGTAGGTTCCCTGCTATCACGGAGTAAGTGATGGCCGTTGAATCACCTAGTTCTACAGGATCATTTGCTTCCAATTGCAATGAAAAGGATGCCTGTTCGTCTATAGTCGCTAGTTTCCCTGCTGTGGTGGTCCACACCGGTGTTGCCATTAAATCTTACTCCTTCACCAGTATTTATTAGGATTATGATGCGTTAAAATAAGGTATTACGTATTCAGTGCCGCCCAAATTAATTTTGAGATAGCCAACAGGTCTGATTTCGTTGGCAGAATCTAATGGTAGATGTGTTGCGGCTCCCACTGCACCTACAGTCATTTGTGTTTGTGGATTATTAAGTCGTATTGTTCCTGTACCATTAGTTTCTAACACAAGGTCTGTGTTCGTGGTGTTTTGTATAATCTTTGCACCCGAGTCCAGAATTAATTCACTTTGTACTGCTACGTCAACGGCGGCCAGTTCATTTGTGACAGCCACATAGTTTCCGTTAAGAGTTATACTTCCTGTTCCATCTGGAGTGATGTTAATTCCGCCATTGGTGTTTGTTGCTGTGATGGCATTACCGTCGATTCTTATATTGTCCACATTGAGTTGACCTGTGGTTGTCTGTGTTCCTGCGTGTGTTACTGGACCTGTTAGAACTATAGCACCTGTTCCTGCGGGATCAATGTTGATATCACCGTTTGTGTCTGTTGAGATAGTTCCGTCTGCTGATATGTTTAGGTCGCCTACATTGAAAGTTCCTGTTGTCAAAGAACCACTGACAGTGGTGTTACCTGTTGTGACAACGTCTGCTGTGGTTGTTGTTCCACTCACATTCATGCCGCCTTGTACGTTTATTGCTTCGCCGAATGTGACTGCTGTTGAATCTTCTGAAGTTATTTTACCTTTGTTTATTCCTGTGCCTAAGATTTTTATTCCATTTAAAATAACAGCACCAGATCCTGCCGAATTGATGTTTAAATCATCATCGGATCGCGTTGCCGTGATCTCATTGTCTTTTATTCTTACACCGTCGACATCTAACTGACCAGTTATCGTATGTGTGCCAGTGGTAGTAATGCCCACAGTGGTCAATGTACCTTCAATGTTTGCTGTGCCGTCGACATTTAGTCCTTCGTTGATGTTGATAGTTGAACTGTCATCGGCAGTGATAGATGTACCTGCAAATCTCAATCCACTTGCCACAACTCCACCTGTTCCGCCCGGAGTCAAGTTGATGTCGGCATTCGATGCCGAAGTGATTGAGTTGTCATTGAAAATCAAGTTGTCGATGTTTACACCACCGGTTCCGTTACCTGTAATGTTCAAAGATCCGTTAGTGGTGTTTGTTGTGATTGTTGTTCCGTCTATCTGAACTTGATCTGCTTCGAACACACCAACAACTTTGGTTTGGTCGCTGGCCGCGTTACCAAGGTTGATGTTTCCGTTTGCAAAAATGTTTCCTGTTGCTGTGATATTTCCCGATGCTGTGATGTTTCCACCCACATCTAGATTTTCATTAATCTGTATCTGTGAACTGTCGTCTGAAGTGATAGAAGTTCCGTGTATCCTCACTGCACCTGCTACCACGTCTCCTGTACCTGATCCAGATAACACCAAATCTGCATTTGATTCGTTTGCGGATATCTGGTTGCCCGATATTGTTACCTGTGCTGTAGCCGGTGAAGCGTTGTATAATTCTGTAAAATTGCTATTGATCTTATCAAATGCTGTTCTTAACGGATCACCTGTTCCGTCATTTGAATTGCTTCCGATGTTGATATTTTGTTTTGCCATGCTTTATATAGTTCCTTTGTGCTGTATTTATTTGAGATTCTATAAACCGAATGTAATTTAAACGTTGACTAATGTTCTCACAAACTTGTATGCGGTGCTATCGGAACTGATCGGAACCACACGAACACGCAAACTGCCGGAATCTATGTCTGCCGTGAACGTTGCCATTGAACTACCGGTGGAACTCACGGAAGTGTCTGTGATGTAGGCGTTTGTGCCGTCATGTGTGACATAGATAGAGTGCAATGCAAATCTTGTGTTTGTTGTGTCTGATATGGATACCTCGTACTTGGCGCTTCTATAAGATGCTATCGCCCATGTGTCCAGGTTGGCTATCGTTGAACTCGACGTGGTGGCTTCTCCGTCACCTATGTCACCCCTGGTCAGTGCTGTGACCCCTGTGATACCACCCGACACGGTCAACGCACCGGAAATGTTCACGGCATCGTTGATCTGTATCGCCGACGAATCCGTTGAACTGATTGTGTTGGTGTCGATAACGTTTGCACTTAATGAACCATTGACATTCAAACTGTCAGAAACCTGTATGGCCGTTGAATCTGAAGAACTTATGGTGTTTGTGTCGATTGTGTCAACACTCAAGGTGCCTGAAACATTTAGATTGTCGCTGACCAACACTGCCGAACTGTCGTCACTGCTGATGGTGTTCACGTTCAATGTTTCGTTGATCTTGATCGAACTTGAATCATCTGAACTGATGGTTGTGCCGTTAATTCTTATTGCACCTGCCACGATGTTTCCTGTCCCTGCCGCACCCAAAATCAGATCATCATTTGATCTTGTTGCTTCTATGTGATTGTCCCTGATCTGTATGCCTTCGAATTCTATCACACCTGTACCGTTTGCAGTGAGTTTTAGATTGGCGTTTGATTGGGCTGTGGTGATTTGATTTCCGTCGATGGTGATCTGCGATGTGACCGGAGATGCCGCGTACAGTTCTGTGAAGTTTGCATTAACAGATATGAATGCTGATCTTAGATCATCACCTGTTCCGTCGTTTGCGTTAGATCCTACGTTAATTACTGTCTGTGCCATATTAGATCGCCTGTAATACTAGTTTTTTCCATATCGCAGTGGAACCGTCGTAGTTGGCTGTGCAAACATAAAGATTTGTTCCATCATAAGATATTGATCCTGCCCTGTCCCCCGTGTTTCCCACTGCGGTGGCAGTTTTTGTTGTGTTAATAATAATTCTGTCATCGTTTACGACCACATTACCTGTGCCATTTACTCCCAGTGTAAGGTCAGCATTGGTATTCAAAGGCGTAATTGTGGTATCAGATATCTGTAAATTGTCTATTTCAACGTTACCTGTGCCGTTGGGTTGTACCTTAATGTCACCATTGGTCACACTTGTGGTCAATAAACCGGTGTCACCGTCACCAACCAAAGAGTAAACTTCGGTGAAATTGGTGTTGATCTTGTTCATAGCGGTACGTAAAGTATCGCCTGTAGCCGGGTTTCCCTCTATTCCTGTGTCTATGTTTAATCTAGCCATATATCGATAATACATATTTATTAAATAAAATTGATGTTTGTCGAAACATTAAAAACTATGAGATTGTACGAACGCCAGTCAAAACTGGGCATTTACCATACCTTCCATCGAAAAAATACAATATACGTTTTCAAGTGTGATTCATGTGGATCTCAGTTTTACCGAGAACGTGCCAAAGTGGATCCTGCAAGGGCCACAAACGATTTCAAACACGTTTGTTCCTACTGTGATATCAAAAAGTTTGCACAGGCTCAGGGCGTTAAAATGCGTGGGGTGTACAAATTAGATTGCTCTAGTACATATACACTTTAATATTTTATCCAGTTGATTTGGCCTCGCTGGCCCTCAATCCAGCGTTTAAGATCCGCATATATTCCAACGGCTATGTTTGGTTGGTCAAAATAGTGACGGATGAAAGGATTTAATTCCAAATATTCTTTCCTGTTTATAAAATAAAAATTTGTTTTAGGATAACGTCTGAATGTTTGCCTTAAATGATACAACCATTCGTATTTCAAATATGCTTTCATACTCATCCTGTAGGGATAATTGGGTGTGTTTTTATAGATGTTGTTTTGTTCTCGACTAGAGGTTCCTTCCTGATACTCCCATTGTTTTGCACCCAAAATGTCAAATGCCAAAATTACAACATTCTTGACGCCTGACTCGGCGGCTAACAAAACAGCAGAACATCCTGATCCTTTACAAGTTGCAAAATCAATTGTTCTTATCTTACCACCTTTTTTTATGTCACCCCCTCTCCAAATCCTGTAAATTTTCAAACCCTTTGGTATGTCATTTTCTGTGTCGCCAGGAATGATATAATTCCAATCAACGGTATGTTCGATGTTGTATATTTTCACATTGGGATTTTCTTTCCTATCCCAATTGGCCAGTTCCTCGGTCATCTCTGGACTAACTGCAACTATGTTATCACACAAAGAAGGATGATCTCTATAAATGGCGTTACATCCCCAAATGTGTCCGTTGCCCTTTAATGCGTCTATGGGAAATATATTTCTGGATTCACCGTTGCCAATAACGAAAGCCGTGTCCATCAAACCCCGAATGATTCTCCGCATCCACAAGAGGATGTTGAGTTGGGATTTACAATAGAAAATTGTGATCCAAATGTTTCTTCGATCCAGTCTATCTTGGTGCCTGCAACGTACAACATGGAGGTCTCGTCCACTACAAAACGTCCTGTGCCCCAGTCTGCTATCTCGTCGTCCTTACCGATATCTTCTTTATTGTCAATAAACCCCCAGTCGTATTTGAAACCCGCACAACCGCCACCCTGCACCGCCAGGCTGACAGCATACTTGTCTGGGTTTTTTTCAAGCAAACGTTCCATTTGTGCTTTTGCCGAATCTGTAATGTCAAACCATTTCATACTATTAATTATCTCTCATTTCTGCCGCTGTTTTGTATTCCCACCGACATCCAGAATTTCGTTGCATCTCGTTTGACTTCAAAACTCATGTAGGCATTCTGATCCTCCCAGTGGTTGTTTGGATTTTCTATTTCGCCTGCAGGTTCGAACCACCAACCCCACTTGCCT
>Ga0075480_10002481_pt1 | contig 11876 bp, 6 predicted proteins | sample DEB08_DNA_7_FD_81590 | JGI IMG/M metagenome (GOLD analysis project Ga0075480, IMG submission 81590) | Aqueous microbial communities from the Delaware River and Bay under freshwater to marine salinity gradient to study organic matter... | ecosystem: Environmental > Aquatic > Marine > Coastal ... | reverse complement strand
GAAGGCCCGCCCTCATCAGGCTTCGCCATCAGAGGGAGATGCCGAAGGCGAACAGGCTGCTTCCCACAAAGAGGAGGCCGCCGACCACATAGCCGAGGATGGAGCCCCCGTTCAACAGCGGAAGACCGGCCTGTGCCCGTCCGGTGGACACAGCACGCATGAGCATCGCATAGCCGGCCAAGCCACCCAACAAGGTGGTCAGGCCAACGAGGAGGCCTTCGGTACCGCCAAGGTACTGCACGGCGGAGAGGACGAGCATACCTGGGAAAATGACGTCACCGAGACCCATGAACATCGCATCGCGACCGCCCGTGCTGGCGGTGCTGGACCCTTCGGAAGAGGCGGGTGCCTTGGGTGGCGTTGGCCGGTCTTCTGTGAACTGCCCTTCGCCGTACCCCTCGCTGTCCTGAATGAAGGAGTAGTCGCGCTTCTGCGGCGCGACCAGCAGGATGGGGAGCCGGAGACCGATCATCGTGTCCGCCAATTCCAACATGTGTCGGCTGCGGTACACCGCCCAGGCGTCGTAGACCGCTGCAGCGATCATGAACACGATGACCAGAGGCGGCACGAAGGTGACACCAAGCATGGTGATCACGCCGGCCCCAACGAGAACGCCTACGGTGTTGACCACGTACCATTCCGAATGAACGTAGAGCAGGATCATCATCACCAACGCCACGGACAAACCGATGATGGAAGCCAATGCATCGAACACAATCTCACCACGGAGGAACATGTCCTGGGTGAAGAGGCCGGTCTGAACACCGTCTTCGTTCACCAAAGCAATGCGCCATTCGTCTCCGGGGATGGCGGCCAGATGGGTGATTCCGTCCACGTCTTCAACCACGAATAATTCGATCAAGGAACTGGTGACGTACATGCTGAGGGCCTTGTCCGTGAGCACCCACACTTCCACCATTCCACTGCTGTCCACGTCGCTGACCACGATGTCAACGACAGCGCCACCGACGTCGTCCAGACGAAGACGGGTTTCTTCCAAGGGTTCGGCCACACCGGCGCTCCATGTGGTGTTCCACGTCCACGCCTGCACAGCACCGCTCTCGTCACCGAGCCAGAGCAACCGCTCCTGCGGAGCATCCCCCATGTCGAACCACGGCGAAGCGCCCACATGGGCCGTGGTGAAGGCGTCGTCGTCGTCGCCTGAACGGTCCACGGTCATCACGGTCTTCGCCAAGGCCATCGGGTTCCCTTGTTCGTCAAATCCTGCTGAAACATCCTCCAATTCGAGGACCGTCGCGTACGATTCGCTCACAACCATCCAGTGGTCGGGGCCGAGGAGTTCACTGTGAACAAAACCGCGGTTCAGGTCCAATTCGCCGGGCAACTGCCAAGCTGCTTGTTGCCGGTAAACCGTGACGCCACCTTCGTCGATGGCGACGTAGCGCCAAAGGGTGTCGATGGCGTCGATGATGTAGATGTCCTCATCGATCATCACGGCACCCGCGCACCCAACAATTTCAACGGTCATGGGTTCGAAGTTTTCGTCGAAGGTCTCCTCAAAACACGAAAACACGTCATTCATGCTTCCGTCCTCGTTGATGCTCCAAATGTACGCACCGTTGTACAAGGTCATCGTCTGAGCATCACCGACGGGATGATGCGTCGCACGAACGAGGTCTCCGTCCAACGCGGTGTCGTCGGAAGGCGCGTGCGGGTGCGTTGACGTCCATGACGTGGTGCCGTTGGCCCAATCGTCGCCTTGCACCGAGGTGACGATGTTCGTCCAGTTGCCGTCGTTGAAGTCGAGTTCAACGAACACGGCGTGGTCAGGGCCAAAATCGGCGACGATGTGTCCATTGGGTCGAGATTCATCCTCGGCCTCGAAGGGCAACACGCCGGGATCGTCCACCAACAGCACGTGAGCAAGGGGGACGGTGGTGTACATCAGGGCCAGCGCAAGGATGGCCATGACGCCGTATTTGATGACCCATTTTGCGCCCATTCGCACCAAGAAAAGGATGGCTGCGGTGAAGATGAAAATCATCACCAACTCGAGCAACACATAGCGAACTTGGGTCGAACCAGACTCACCGAAGGCTTGCAGTTGATTGGCGTCGTAGAACGGGCGAATCACCAATCCGAGCAGGATGGTCCCGACAAACATCCCCGCCATGCCGAGCATGGACGCCCATTCGCCCCGGTCCGTGGACGCGGTCTCGGTGGATGGCATGTGATTTCGTGGAAGCGGGGACATTTGACCGCATCGGTGCGAGCAACGCCATGATGATGACCCCTCGCCCTAGGAAGGAATCGTGGACGGAGCGAAGCCCCGCGCATGGTTGGAAGCCCGTCGCACCCGAGGGATGGCCCTTGGCCTGAGCACGACCCGTCGCCTTCTCGATGCCTTGGGGCGCCCCGACCGCCGGGCAAAGACGGTGGTGCACGTGGCCGGCTCGAACGGCAAAGGAACGGTCTGTGCCCTTCTTGCTGCTGCGTCGCAGGCCAACGAACAAACCACGGTTTTGTTCACCTCACCCCACGTGGCTCGCATCGAAGAACGGATCCGCGTCAACGGCATTCCGGTGGACCCCGCGCTCTTCGATGAGGCGCTTCTTCGCGTGAAGATTTGTGCGGAGGCCGCCGAACTCGAGCCGACCTTCTTCGAAACCACGCTGTTGCTTGCATGGGCCGTGTGCGACCTTGTGGGCGCCGAGGTCGTCGTCCAAGAAACAGGCCTTGGTGGACGTCTGGACGCCACACGGGCGACGCGAGCGGACCTTTCCATCGTCACGTCCATCAGCGTCGAACATGCGGACCTTCTTGGCAATACAAGGGAGGAAGTGATGGTCGAAAAAGCGGCCATCGCCAGGCCGGGGAAGCCACTGGTGCTTCGTGACCCAGAGGATGCGGCGGTGCTGGAGGCGGCCCGACACACCACGCAACATGCGGGCAGCTACGACCTTGATGACGAAGGGCCCGCAGGCGAACTCATCCTCGTTCCCATCCCCGCCGAATGTGACGTTCGACAGGAAGCCGCACGGTTGGCCGAGGCGGCCTGCACCGTCCTTGGTTGGCCAACGGCTGGCCTTGCTGAGTTGGCATCGCGGGTGCGTTGGCCGGCCCGAGCCCAATGGATCGATTCGACGGCGTCGGGATGCGGTTCCGTACTGATCGATGCCGCCCATAACCCGTCGGGGCTCGCAAGGTCGTTGCCCGGCCTCTGGCGGACCTTCCAATCCCACATCGGTTCCGGCGCATGGCGGTTGTTGTTCGGGACCTCACCACAATCGGAGTTGGACGCCATGTTGGCTCCGTTGTTGGAACGTTGCCGCTTGAGCCATCCCGACCATGTCCTCTTGGTGGCTCCAGAGGGTGGTCGCATGGCCGGTGTCTCTCCCGAAATCCTGGCCAATGCGGAGTGGTCAAGCCTCAACCCCGTGGAGTGCTTTGCCTCGGTGCATGACGCCGTTCATCGTATGCGTGCAGAACCGATGCCCACGCTGGTGCTTGGCTCGCTCTACTTGGCGGGCAACGTCCTGCACGAACTTGGATTGGATTCGGACGAGGACCTCAGCCTCCTTCCTTCGCAAGGGTGAAGTCAGCGAACACGACCCGGCAACGGGGACCGCCGTGAAGGACAAGCACCTCGCCATCCGAATCGAGCAGTGCCTCGCCTTGTCCAAGGCCTCAAACTGCCCACGCCGCCAGTTCGGTGCCCTGCTCGTGGACCCGGACCGGAACGTGGTCCTGATGGACGGATACAACGGCGGCCCACGTGGCGGTGGACGGCTGTGCGGGGGCGAAGTGTGTCTGCGCGACGAAGAAAGCGTTGTCAGCGGCACGCGGGTGGAAATCGGTTGCCATCACGCCGAAATGAACCTCATCTGCAACGCGGCCGCCAACGGCGTTCCGACCAAGGGCGCCTGGCTCATCGTCACCGGAGAACCGTGCATGATGTGTTCCAAACTGATCCATCACGCCGGCATCGAGCGCGTGGTCATCGTTGACGGCGGCTTCGCAGGTGAAAACGGCGTCGGTTACCTCGAAAACCATGGCGTGGAACTTCAGCGAACCGAGGGGCCAAAGGACCCACGGGCCTGATCAGGACCAAAATCGCCGCGTCCGAGCGTACTCGATTTCAGCCTCGTGAACGGCTTCGAGCAGGCGGTCCATGTCGCCGCGTCGGACTTTCCGGAGGATGCGTTGGGCGGTTGCTTCACCGACGCCTCGGCCCATCAGGGCCAGCACGGCCTCCATGCCACGGTTGGCAACGATTTGCGCGTTTTTGTCCATGCGACCACGGTCCTTCTCGTCCTCGCTTTTCACCCAACCTTCGAGCATTGGGAGCATGCCTTCTCGCGCACACGCCAGCATTCGACCTCCACACGAGCGGCAGCGTCCGATGTCGGCGATGTCAGGATAACGCGCAACACGGAAACGGCGCACTTGCCCACAGTTCAGGCAGCAGAGCGCCGCTCGCTCGTTCATCAACCGCAAACGCAAGCGTTCACGCACCGCCTCGTTGTCCCATTGCGGCAAAAGCAGATCTTTGCGGGCCCGATTGGAGAGGCCAAGGCGACCTGCAGCGGTGTGGTGCACCGTGATGTGGCCGCCGTGGATGGCTTCCAACACGTGTGCTGCACCTTCCACGTCCATGCGTTCGTGGAAGAGCTTGCCGAGCACCTCTTCCATCACGACCGTGCCGCGGTACCGCCCAATCAGGGCCTGGAGGTTGATCTTCCGGGGATCAACACCGTGCCGCAGCACACCGAAGGTCTTCGCCACTTCAGCAAAGCGCCACCGCACTTGGCGGGAATTGGGGAGGGTGACCGACAGCAACCCAACGAGGGCTTCGGGCGGCGTGTCGTTCAGCCACTCGATGACGTCCGGTGGAGCGATGCCGCTGGCCTGAATCGAGATGCGGGTGGCTTCGACCACCAAACGACCCCATGAGCCGGTCTTTGTGCTCGCCATGGCGAGGAGAAATTGGCCGAGGGCTTCGTTGACGAGGGTTCCGTGGCACGAATTGATGACCACGGCGTCGTCGCGCTGTTCGACCGTCATGCGGCGTTCCGTCGGCAAATCGCCCGTGGCTTCGACGTGAGCGATGACCGCTTCAGCAAGCAGGCTCCGGCAGGTGGCGTCGATCGGATGCGCGGCCAAATCTGGACCCTCTTGCCCCAGCCCCAACACGTCGAGGGCGGAGGTTGATTCGTGGGCAGGCAAGGGCAAATCGAGGTCAGCCGCCACCGCCCGACGCAACCGGCCGATGTCCCGTCCGACGTCCTCGGGCACCGGCGGCAATTCACCCAACCACGTCGGGGCTTGCGCGACGTCCTTGGTCGGAATGACGAGGAGTTCGCTTTGCTCCGGGTCCGCGTCCACGATCCGCCACGTCATGCCGGCCATGACGAAGCGCGCAATCCTCCCGTCGTCCTCCTCACCGCTGTCGTTGAGGGTCAAGACGAATGCCTCGTCCACCGAACCGATGGCCCGACGGGTCACGGCATCACGAACGCGATAGGCGTGTTTGTCGGGGATCATCGAGAGGTGGTTGCTGACCCAAGTCCGGGTTCGCCCGGCGGTGCCGTACCAGCCTTTTGCGTAGCGTTTTGGCACCGGTGCTTGCAGGGCAAGCACGTCCTTGGGGAGGTCTTCGTCCGGAGTGTTCCACTCCGGGCGCTCTGGAACGGCTTGCTGTTTGGCGGCAAGCAAGGCGGCAGATTCGGCCCAAACCGGAGCCGGCCAACGCCACCAAGGCACTTTGGTCGGGTCCTCGACCACACGCACAAGCCAACCGTCCTCCAAGACCCGCAGGACGTTCAGGGTGTCTTCTTGCGACCAGTCGGGGAATTGCGGGACGTCCGCAAAAATCGCCGTCGCTTCGTGCAAGGGGACCGCTTTGTGGGCATGCGCCATCAGCACCAGTTGGTTGGCCGCGATGCTCCACGGCTTCATTCGCCAAGTCACCGGCTCGATGGCCGCTTCTATCGCACGCCGTGCAGTGACCGCTGCCTCGCTTAACTCGTCCACGTCCCACACCAAGAGGTGCCCACGGCCAAGGCCGCCGAGGCGGTGGTCGGCTCGGCCGACACGCTGGAGCATCCGATCCACGGACCTGGGTGAATTGACCTGAATGACGCGTTGGACGCTTCCGACGTCGATGCCCAACTCCAAACTTGACGTGCAGACCAGCGCATCGAGGTCGCCCGAACGCAGGTCGTCTTCCATCGCTTGCCGCGTGTCTTGGGCCAGGCTTCCGTGGTGCACCCCAATGTTGAGGTGCGGCGCCATTTGTTGGAGGCGTTGTCCAACCGTTTCTGCGTCGGATCTGCTGTTGACGAACACGAGGGTTTGGGGGGTCGCTTCGACTTGGCGAATCAACCGCCGGAAGGTGGCGTGCGCGCGGGTGGAGAGCGCTTGCTCGACCGCTCCGATCTCGTCTTGGGGCTCAGGGGGCTCTGATTCCACGGTCAGTTCTGTTTCGCGAGGAGCCACCGCCACCATCGCCTTGCCCCGCCCGGGTGCGAGCCATTCTGCCACGTCCGCAGGGTTTCCAACGGTCGCAGAGAGGCCAATGCGTTGGACGCGCCGCCCGCACATGTGATCCAACCTCGACAAACCGACGGAGAGTTGCCAGCCGCGCTCGCTTGCCGCAAGGTCGTGCACCTCGTCCACGACCACGGCTTGAACGCTGCGCAGCAAGGCCCTGAGCCGATGCCCGGTGAACATCAACTGGAAGGTCTCAGGGGTGGTCACCAACAGATGAGGTGGACGCTTGACCTGGCGTTGCCGTTCCGATTGCGAGGTGTCCCCATGGCGCAAACCCACGCGGAGCCCAACGGATTCTGCGAGGTCGATGAGGCGTCGGTCCACGTCACGGTTGAGGGCCCGAAGCGGCGTGATGTAGAGGATGGCCAAGGGGTCCCATGCTTCGTCGAGGCAACGGTGAAGCAGGGGCAAAACGGCGGCCATGGTCTTGCCCGAACCTGTTGGGGCAACGACGATGCCTTCCTCGCCCCCAGCCAAGGCCGGAAGCGCGAGGTCTTGCACCGGCGTGGGCGACCAACCCCGTTCCTCAACCGCCGTTTGGAGGGAAGGGTGCAGGGCATCGAACACCGTCGCCATGTCCGCACCTCGCGTTCCGTCGGCTGCCCGTGGGCCTTGAGGTCACCGCTTCGGCCCAGAGGGCAAGATTTCCATTTCATCGTGGAGCAGAAATGAGCAAAAGCGTCGTGGTGAAGCGTGGCAAAATGGACGTGGCGAGATTTGAACTCGCGGCCTCTTCGTTGCGAACGAAGCGATCTTCCAACTGATCTACACGCCCTTGTGCACCACTGCGCTGGACGCGGCCCACTTAGCCCTTGCGACCGAGGTTTTGCCATGGCTTGCGACCGGAAACAGGTTGATAGGGCGGGGCCAAATCTTCCGGCCATGACGACCCCTCTGATCGAGGCCGAAGCCCACTGTGACGGACCCTGCGGCGTGTACGACCCTGCCAGCGCTCGCGTGGCCGCTGAAGCCGTTCAATCGATGACGAACAAGATGCTCGGCCACAGCTGCCCGGACACCTCCGACGCTGCTGCCATGGCGTCCTACCTCAACACCATGTCCCGCTACGCGGCCATCAAGGAAGAAGAAGCCCAGAAGTGCAAGAAGGAATTGCTGGTGCTTTGGACGGACTTCTTCAAGCCCCAGCACCTTGAGGCCAACCCCGACCTGCACACCGTGTTTTGGAAGGCAGCAAAACTCTGCTCGGCCTGCAAGGTCGAAGTTTCTGCAGTTCACGCTCAGGAACTCATGGACGCGGTCGAGGAGATCCACGCCATGTTCTGGGCCGTGAAGGGCCGAGACGTCCCCTGGATCCGCGCCTCCTGAGGCCGGAACATGGACGACCACGTCCGGGTGCGCATCAACGGCCACAGCATGTGGCCGACGTACAGCGACCAACAGATCGTCACGTTCGTCTTGGTCAAGGACAACGAAGCGATCCCCACCGGAGCCGTGGTCTTGGCTCAGCACCCGCTCAAGCCGGAGGTGAAGGTGGTGAAGCGCGTTCGTCACGTGGAAGAGGACGGGCGGCTGTTCCTCGAAGGCGATCAACCCGACCCGCTGGGCAGCGAGGATTCCCACAACTTCGGTCCAATCAACGCCCAGGCGGTCCTTGCGGTGGCCCTCGCCGATGAACAGGTGTAAGCCGGTCAACCGTCGTATTCGTCGTCTTCGTCGTCGTCTTCCTCGTCGAAGTCTTCCTCGCCCCAGGCTTCCTCCTCGTCGTCGAAGAAGGCGCCTTCGCCGTGGTCGATGGCCGTACGTTGCGCGACGGTGCCCACGAGGCTGATGAGGATCAAACCGACAATGGAGAAGAGCCAAGCCAGCGGGTTCTCACGGTAAGAGTCCCGCCATCCAAAGCCAGCAGCATACGCCACTTCGAGGCCGTGTTCGGCCTCGTTGTCGTCGTCGTTGGCTTCTGGAACGACGTTCTCTTCGTCCACGACCACTCGAATCCGGTCGACTTCTTCAGCCGTCCACGATTGAACCAGTTCAACGACCTCCCCAGCTCCGAGTCCAGCCATGGACCTCGTGGCGAAGGGCTTCTCCGCATCGCCGGCATAGAAGGCGACGTTGAACGAGGTGTTGGTTCCACCACCGACGTTCTGGACGCCGACCGTGATCGTCACCGTCGAGCGAGGCGCGATGTGGTCGTCCGACAAGCCGATCGAAGACACACGGAGTTCAGGGCCAACCGCCCCAAGGCGAACCCATTGACGCTCGAAATCGGTGTCGTCTTCCGCAAGTTCGGGGATGGGGCTTGCCTCGGAGTTGGAAACCACGGGGAAGTCGTTTCCTGCAGCGTCGTAACCCGACACGAAGAAGCCGACGAAGTCCCCTTCACGTGGGACGATGGTCCCGCCTGCGGTCAGGTCTACGGATCCGGTCCACGTGACGATCATCCCGTCTTGGCGCATGCCGAGGGGGCTGGAACCTGCACCGATGGTGATGGTTCGGGTTTCGTCCCGCATCACCCAATGCACGTACTGCAAGGAGCCCGTCAGGTCAGCGTCCTCGGACCCGAGGAACTCCACCGGCACAGAACTCAGGTCGTTGTCGGCGGAGACGTCGATGACGTTCAGCGGCGCCACACGCCGGGTCACGCGTGGTGCGGCGTCATCGACGAGAACCCGGAGGGTGGTCGACACCAAAGTGCCGGTCATGTCCTCGCCGCGACCTGGGATGTTCGTGATGGAGATCAAGCAGGTCCTGGTCGGAGAAGACTGGAGCGTGGTGGCAGAAGACAGGGGCACTTCGACTTCATAGCCGCCGTTCTCGGTGAGGGAACCGTCCGACCAGGTCTTCTCACCGTCGAACACGTCAACGAGGATGCCGAGGTCACGGGGAGCGGCGATGTCGGAGCCTTCGTAGACGACGCGCCCGGTGAAGGCAAGCCGGTCGTCCTTGCGAACGCGCGTTCCGTCAGCGACTGGACCGGTGCGTGGTTCACTGACGTCGTTGACGGCAAAGGAATCCGAGGCCAACACGAGGTCGTTTTCGACCCGGAAGGTGTGCTCCAGCAGCAGGATGCGGCTGTCGCTGGACGAGGCACGCTCCTTGTACAGCAAGGCGACGTCGCCCATCTCCTCGTCGGGCCAATCCCAACCGAACTTGATCTGGAAGGTCACGATGATCCACGGCAGACCCGATTCGTTGGTCGTCTCCACCATCGTGCTCGTTGGCAGGATGGTGATGAAGGGGCTCTCCGACCAGAAGGTGTCGTTGAGACCTGAATAGGAGATGCGCTGTGCGTCACGCGAGGGGTTTGGCCCCTCGAAGTCGAACACGAGGCTGATGTGTTCGAAGTCGATGGCGGTGTTGGCGTCGATGAAACCGAGCGTGATGGTCTGCGTCAATCCAGCAAAGACTGGCGCGTTGTCTTCATGGCCCAGCCACTCCAATCCCGTGAAGATGGCCGAGGAGTCCTTTCGGGTCCTGAACGTGGCGTCGTCGTAGTTGAAGCCGTGCTCGCCCTTGAGTTGCAGGAGCTCGTCATCGAGGCCGGTCACCTCGTAGTACAACGGATTCCCTGCTTGGTCACCGCCGCTCCAGAAGTAGGAGACGCGGCCCATGTTCGGGTTTCGGCTGTGGTCGATGGTGGTGGCGAACCACTTCTTGTTGGATTCAGAATCGTTGGAAACTTGCTTGGTGGCGTACTCCGACGGGTCGGCCTCACCGTTTCGGTTGAGGTCATGGTCCTGCTCAACCCAGTAGTTCAGGGTCAATTCCATGGGCACGCCCACGTCGTCGCTGACCAGCACGCGCACAGGCTGCTGCGTGGAGGCGGCTTCGTAGGCTTCCTCGGCAGGGAAAATCGTGGTCCGTTGCGGATCCGTCCCGTCGACACGGAAGGTGCGCGACCAATCTGAATTCGGCGTCAACACGTGCGTGGGATCCTTCTCGTTGTAGGTTTGAACCTCGTAGGTGATGCCTCCGGGGATGTCGAGGTCAGGCACGTCGATGCTGATGAAGAACGAACCGTTGTTGTTCGACGTGTCCCTCGCCGTGGCTTCGACGTAGTTGTTCCGCGCGACACGAACGTCGAAGGCGCTGTCCAGCGGCGCGTCCTCCGTGTCCATGAACCACATCGCGCCGGTGAAGTGCAATTGCTCACCGGCCGAGACCCATCCTTGGTCAGGAACGTCGTCTCGGGTCAACTCACCGTCGTTGTCGCGGACCTTGAGGTATCCAAGGCCGTACGAGCGGTTGGCCAACAACTGGCTGTCCGCTTGGAGGAGGGCGGGACTGTATCCTGCTGAGCCGGAGTCGTCGAGGCAATTGGTCCGGAAACCGACGCCTCCGATGACCTCGACACCGTCGAATTGGCCCATGTCAGGCATCTGGTCGGTCACGGTGAACAACCAATGCACTTCCAAGATGCCGTTGTTCAACACGGAGTATGAGGAGGAATCCAATTCGATGTAATCCTCAGGGTCGTTGGGAGCGGGGAACACGTCGCCTGGATTCCATGTCATGGTCGGATTGGCCGACGCACGGCTGGTCAAGAGGGTCAAACTGGCTTCTTGCAATCCGTTCGCATTCTCGCCGATGACGTGGCGGGTCACAACTTCGTAAGGTTCCGCCCGAGCGTGAAGGACTTCGCCTTCGGGAATCTGGATGGCGAGGTTCACGGTTTGCATGGTGTACGTCACCTCAAACGAAGACAGGATCAGGCGACCGGGCTTGGAGGACACCAAAGACACCTCGAGGTCAACGAACCCAGCACCGGTGTCGGGGATGTTGTCGTTGAAGCGCTTCAAGAAACTCGACGAGGGGTCTTGGCTCTGGGCGGTGGCGGCGCCAAACAAGGCGCCCTGCCGATCCCAAATTTTCGAACCGGCCACCTTGAGCTCAACGTTTTCTGGAACGTTGGAGTGGAATTGGATGTGCAGGTCCTCCAACGTCGGTGACCGCAACACCGAGGTGGACGACAACTCGATCCGGAAGCATTGGTAGTAGGAACTGGAGGTCAAGGTCTTCGATTGACCGGATTGTGTGAACTGAGCCACACCGGTGCTCCCTGCGTTGCACGAGGTGGAGGAGGACCCGGAGGCCAGGTTCACGCGAATGGAGGTCCCTGTGGGGGTCGTGGCGTTCCAATGCACCGTTGCGGCGACCACGGTGGTGGTACCTCCGGTGTATTGGTAGCCGTAGATGTAGCCGTTTCGAACGTATTGGTTGACGTATTCCACCACAACGCCGTCCAAGATCGGCGTGGCTTGGGCGGTACCGGAAAGGGTGGCCCGCCAGGTGATTTGCGTGCCTGCAGCGGCGAAGTTCACGGTTTGCCCGGGCGTGATCGTCAGCCACGTCGTGCCACCGTCGTTCGAGACTTCCACAGAAACGGAGGTCCCCGAGGGCGT
>Ga0075480_10002479_pt1 | contig 11879 bp, 9 predicted proteins | sample DEB08_DNA_7_FD_81590 | JGI IMG/M metagenome (GOLD analysis project Ga0075480, IMG submission 81590) | Aqueous microbial communities from the Delaware River and Bay under freshwater to marine salinity gradient to study organic matter... | ecosystem: Environmental > Aquatic > Marine > Coastal ... | reverse complement strand
TAACAACTCCAGTAGTAGCAGTATTTGGTAGTAGTCCAGTAGTACCAAAATTTATACTAGTTACGCATGGAATATTAGATATAGAAGTCCATTCAGGTGTGTTACCAGCACCATTTACTGCAAGAACTTGTAAAGCAGTTCCAATAGCTATTTTACTAAGTGTAGTTCCGGAACTATAATATACTAAATCACCGGCTGTATAACTAGATAATCCAGTACCACCTGAACCGGTAGCTAAAGCATTACCAATAGTTAATGTTCCGTCAAAATGAACAGTAGTAGAGCCACCTTCAATATAAAATTTATAAGGACCAGGATTAGAAAGAGAACCAGGATCCAATGGAAAGATAATATTTGGTTGATCATTACTAGCATCATCTTTTGGATATAGTGAAAAAGCAGTATTAACAGTAGCACTTTCCCAATCATTTGTAAAATCAGAAATTGAACTCCATTCAGGAGCAGTGGCACCAGAATTAACAGAAAGAACTTGACTAGCTGAACCAATAGCTAACTTGGTAAGAGTTGAAGCTCCAGTAGCATATAATATATCACCTGCTGTATATGATGAAACACCAGTTCCACCAAAAGTAGGACTGAGTTGTGTACTCATACCTAATTCACCATCTACATATAATTTAATACTAGTAGACCATCCTGCACCACCAGTTGGTGGTATTCCATTTGAACCGGATATTAGAACATTTGTAGTAGCATCTTCAGTATAAACATAAGATGCTCCATCTAAAATTTCTGGTCCTTCCCAAGGATTATCTAAAGTTAATCCAGTAGCACCAGCTTCAAAATTTACAGAGTTTTGAAATGTATTACTCCCAGTCCAACGCTGTCTTCCAGTTATTCTATCAAATGTAGTAAAAGAAATTGTACCACTAGTAGCATTTATTTCTTTATCAAGAGTAAGATTAGTTTGAGTATTAACATTAGATATTTTAACATCACCAATTATAGCTGGTGTTCCACCAGTAACAGTCATACCATTGACAAGTGTTCCAGTAGGTGTAGTAGATAAAGTTAAAACTTTAGTAGCTTTAGTGAAAGAAGCAAACGTTGCAGTATATACTACATCAGATGTAGCAGAGCCTGCCGGAATTTCACCAACAACAGCATTAGTTCTTGTTCCACCATTAACTAATTTATATTCCATAGTTTTAGTTGGAGCACCTAGTTGATTATTAGGATCTGTTTGATCTGATGGTCCAGGAATAGTACCAAAAGTTCTTAAATAACCTCCAGAAATATCAGTCATATTATGATATAATATGATATAATTAATTAACTATTATATCTTAGTCTAGTAAAAAATTATATATATAATGATTGATTTGTTACAATATATTTAAGTGTATATGATGGGATGTTATTAAGTTTCTCTAATAAATTAATATTATTTATTATTTCACATGCATTTTGAATTTCTACAACAATATTATTAATTTTTAATATAGCTTTAATAAATTCTCCAAGAAAAATATTCTTGTCTTCTTTAAGTTCATTAATAATAATTTTGCATGTATTTTCATCATCTGCATTACACCAATTAATTATATGTTGTTGAATATCATAATTAATATTATACTCAGTACCAGTATCGGTTTCATATTTAACTTCTAAATTTTGATATTTATCCAATAAAGAGGAAGTAAATGAAGAACAATTATTAAGAATATTAGAAGAAGTAATAGGATTAAATGATTTATATTGTTCATCAACAGATATAGAAGTAAATAAGGATAAAAAACCAGCTATTTCGATTGATGACATTTTATCAAAATAATCAGTTTCTAAAAGAATATCTGAAATAACTAAAGGATGAATTTCTTGGAACTGTCCAGCAATAATTCCTTTAGAAGTAACTTTAACAGGTTCTAAAGTAAGAAAAGATGTTTCATTTAAAAGTTTAATGATTTTATCTATAGATGAATTAATGTAATTTTTAGCATTATCTTTAAATTTTTCATTATTTTCAATTTCTTTATTAATATTTTCAATAATTTCTAACTTATTATAATCATCAATAATAAATTTATTACTATCAATTAAATTATTAATTTGATTATTTAGTTTCTTTTTTTGTTTTTGAGATGCATTAGAAATATTTTTTAATAAATTTTGATATTCATAAATAATTTTTTTATCTGTTCTGACATTTTCAAATTCTAATGTTTTATTTTTTAAATTATCACATAATTTTTTATTTTCATCATCATACCAATTAATTTCTTTTTGAATTTCATCAGAGATAAAACTTTTACCTACGAAATCTGAAATAGATCCAATGTTACTATCAATAGAAAATATATTAAGGGTTAATCCAAAATTAATTTTAAATTTTGATGTTAATGTTTGTGGTGGTCCAGTTAAAATATTTTTATATTCATTAAATGTTGGTAGTTTAAATAAATTATTACAATGAATTACATTACCAAGAGTATCAATACCTCTTCTGCCTGCTCTACCAGCCATTTGTGTATATTCATGTGAATATAGTAGTCTCATATTATTACCATTAAATTTAGTTAGACCAGAAAAAACTACGGTTTTTGTAGGCATATTAATTCCAACAGCAAATGTTTCAGTAGCAAATAATAATTTAATATAACTTTTTTCAAATAGTAATTCAACCATTTCTCTCAAAATAGGCATCATACCAGCATGATGAATTGCTATGCCTTTTTTAAGAAGTTCAATAATGTTAATATACTCAGGTAAATAAAGATATTCTTTATAATTAGTAAGTTTAGACCTTAAAATATTTTCACATTCTTTATGAATTATAGAAGGTAATTTAGAATCCGTATCAAAAAGACAATGAGTAATTTCTTTGGCAGCTAATTCAACATGTTTTCGAGAGAAAATAAAAGTAATAGCAGGAAGCATATTATTATCTTTTAAATATTTAATCAGATTATTTAATACATGTGGTCTTTTAACAAAAAATCTATTTTTATCAATATATTCTAATATATTTTGAACATTATAATAATTTTTATCAATAAATTTTTCACTAGGTTCTTTAATTATAATTGGTTTATTGGTATAATTATTAATTAAAGTTTCAAAAGGAGTATTTTTACTACATTTATTAATTGTAGAATTGGTATTTAACCACATATAATGAGTAAGTGGTACAACTCTTTCATATGTTGGAGCCAAATACATTTTTTTTGATATTTGTAAATTTTGTTTATTTTTTTCATTTTCAATCCACATAGCAAATTTTTCAGGTTTATCGATTGTAGCTGATAACATAATAAGTTGAATATGTGGAGGTAATAATAAAATAGATTGTTCCCAAACAGAACCACGGTCATAGTCATTTATATAATGAACTTCATCAAAAATGACAGCAGCTAATTCAGTGTCAATATTAATATCAAAAGATAGAGGAATAGAATTTTCAGATGAATTATAAATAATTTTTTTATTAAATAGTGTATTTCTAAGAATTTCGGTAGTCATAATTAATACATCAGCATCAGGATTATCTTTACAATCACCTGTTAACAATCCAAAAGAAATATGTGGATATTTTTTTCTAAAATCATATAATTTTTGATTGGATAAAGCTTTAATCGGAGAAGCATAAATAACTTTTTTACTAGGATTTTGTGAAGTAAAATAATTAATTGCAAATTCACCAGGTAAAGTTTTACCAGATCCAGTATGAGCAGTAATTAAAATATGGTCACCATCAACAATAGCTTTAATAGCCCATTTTTGAAAATTACTTAATTCATAAGAAAAAGTTTCAAAATAACAATTATAAGATGTATCTGTAAAATTATTATCAACTATACATACCATACTAATAATTATTAATTAGATACTTCTATATCAATTTAATATAAAACAAAAATAGTAAGTAATTTAATGTCTTTAATTATTAATAAAAAATATGAAATAATAGAAAAACTAGGAGAAGGAACATTCGGAAAAATTTTTCTAGGAGAAAATATTATTACTCAAGAAAAAATAGCAGTTAAAATAGATGAAGGTGATAAAACAATGTTAAAAAATGAAGCTATATTATATAATTATTTATCAAATATATCAGGTGTACCAAAACTCTATTATTATGGCAATCAAGGAAATTTTAATTATTTAATATTAGAGTTATTAGGTAAAACATTAGAAGATTACAAAATAGAATGTAATAATAAATTTAGTTTACAAACAGTATTAGCTTTGGGTATTCAAATGTTATCCCGTATAGAAAGTATACATAATAAAGGAATAATTCATAGAGATATTAAACCAGAAAATTTTATGATGGGATTAAATACAAATAGTAAAATATTATATTTAATAGATTTTGGGTTAGCAAAATTATATTTAAAAAATGATAAACATATAATAAAAGAAACTCAAAAAACATTAACAGGAACAGCAAGATATGTAAGTATAAATGTACATAATGGAATATCTCCTAGTAGACGTGATGATTTAGAATCAATAGGATATCTATTGATGTATTTTCTTTGTGGAAATTTACCATGGCAGGGTTTGAAAGCAACAAATAAACTTAAAAAACAAGAAGAAATAGCAAAAATTAAAAAAGAGTATAAATTTTGGGAAAATAATGAATTGCCTGGCGAGATAATATTATTTATAAATTATGCTAGGAATTTAGAATTTGAAGAAAAACCAAATTATTTATATTTAAAAAATTTATTATTGAATTTGTATAAAGAAAAGCAATATAAAATGAGTGAGTATTATGATTGGCTCAAGTAATAAATATTATCCTATTATAACTAACTTAAAGATATAAATATTTATGTATTTATAATGAGTAACAGTGATACACCTACATTTGAAACTGGTGCATCTAGTACCAATACCAAAGATGCTGAGCGTATGAGTGGTCGTGTAAAGTGGTTTAATAATAAAGCAGGATATGGATTTGTAACTGTAAGCGAAGGGTCGGATGGAGATGATGTTTTTGTTCATCATTCTGCACTTCAGGTTGGACAGGAGCAATACAAATATCTTGTACAGGGTGAGTATGTAGAGTTTACTCGTACTGCAAGTGAGGGAGATCATGCATGGCAGGCTTCTGATGTTCGTGGTGTAAATGGTGGTAAGTTAATGTGTGAAACTCGTAATGAAACACGAACCGAAACACGTCGCAATCGTGTTTCGCATTTAGATAATAGTCAGAAGGAACGTACAGCTTCTCCTCAGAGTCGTCGTCCAGTTCGGAGAGGAGCTGGTCCTAGAACTGTTCGTGATGAAGATGGAGTTGAATGGGAACTAGTACGTAAGCGTACTACTCGCCCCCCTACCCGTGGAGGACCACGTCAGCATCGTTCAAATGGTGCTGAAACAAGTTCTTAAAGGTGTTGTTATTAACTATTAACTATTAATTATAATTGTATAATTATAATTAAAAAAATTAAATACTTATTTTATATATTTAAACATTCTAATATCATAATTATTATCTTTAAAACCACCTCTGGATGATAAATCACTCCAATTATGTTCTCTATGATACCATTCTAAAGAATATTTTTCATCATTAGTTCCAGAAATGTGGGGAATTATTTTAGCTCGTAACTGTTTATTTTGTTTTTTTAACATACTTTCTTCATCTAACGTCATATAATGAACTAATAATAGAGGAGTACTATCACTCATTTTTTCATCTTTATATATACATCTCATATCAGTTTCAGGCCAAAAAATAATAATATCTTCATTATAAACATTTTTTACATATGGACATATAATATTTACAAATGCATGAACATTTTGAAATTCAGTACAAAACATAGGTCTTACAAATGATTTAACCATTTGATTCCAAGTAAACTCATAATCTTCTCTTTGAGTAAATTGTTCATAAATTGTTTTATCTTTATTATATGTTTTATTACCACTTGTTCCATATGTAAGCCAATTAATTAATATAGTACTAGTTTCTTTACTAAATTTAGATAAGAAATTTTTTATACTTTTTTCATTATCATGTAACCATAAAAATTCATCTGCATCACATAGTAAAAGCCAATCTAAATCTTGATTATTATTTACAGCATCTTCATAACATCCTAATTGATTAGTTACTTTTTTTGTATCAATATTAATAATTACTTTTTCATTAATTAAATTATTATTATTTAAAGTCTCATATATTGAAGGTTCTGATAGATTATCATATATAATAATTTTATCAAATCCTAAATTTAAATAGTGTTTAGTCCAATCTGAAATTATATTTTGCTCATCTTTTGCTCTGATACATACACCTATTTTTAAGTCTTCTTCTTTATCATAACAACCTATACGATTTTCTAATAAATTATTAATTCTCTTTGTATGATAATTAAATTTAGTTTTTATTTTATTAAAATTATTATTACCACCCAATTGTTCTATAATTTCATTACTTTCACTTTGTTTTATTTTTAAGTCTGCTATTTCTTTTTGTAAACTTTTAATACAATTTAATATTTCAATATTTATTTCCATAATAGTATAATATTTATTTATTATATTATATTAAATAATTTAACGTAAATTTTGTATCATTAAATAATTAAATAATATATAACTAAAAATGGCTAATTATAGATGTCAAATTTCAATAATTGATACAACGACAAAAAAAACAAGAAAATGTAAAAATCGTTATAAATTTTATATTTTAGAAAAAAAATGTTGTACAATTCATGCAAATAGTTTATATAAAAACTTTATTATTAAAATTCAAAGAGCGTTCAAAGCATATAAGTTAAGAAAAAAAATTAATTACTTTAAATTACTACCTACTGATTTATGGCATAAAATTTTAACTGATAATATCTTTTATGAAAATAAAAAAAACAAAAAGATAGCAGAAATAATTTTAAATAAAATTGACATATTTATTAAAAAATATTTTAATAATCCAGAACAGATGTTTTATTTATTTGGTGCAATTGAATTTTATAGTTTTCAACAAGATAATAATCACCCAATTGAACTTTATGTCCCAGCTTACCAGACACATCCAGATGCAAATTATTTAATTAATCATGTATTGTACTTATTTTACTTACTTGATAAATATCAATTAATTATTATTGAAGAAAAAAAATTTTTCGATCGTAACTATAAAATTGCGTATGATTATTCACCTTCTATGTATTTTAAATTCTTATCACTACGAGAAAAATTATTAAGCTATAGATATAATATAGATGACATAGAAAATTATAAATATATAGAATGTGTATATAAATTTAAAACATTATATGATTAAAATTTATGCAGATGCAGTATATGTGTTCAAAATATAGTTACTCCATATTAATTTTGAACACATATGGACATTTTAAATTTATATATTATATCATTATATAATATAATGGAAAATTTTTTTACTCCATTAGGAAAAGAATATTGTGATTATTTCTATATTACTATGGTAATAGCTTTTGTAATATTACTAGTATCTGTATTTTCATCAATTTATCTTGTATTTACTGGAGAACTACCTATAGTAGGTGGTATTTTAAGTTTAGCAACACCGGCACTTTTATATTTAAATAATAGACTATTATATAGCATGTGTGTAAAATCTTTATAAAAATATCTTGATAATCCAAGTAAATAGCAGTAAATTTTTTTTTACTACTTAATAAAATTGATTTAAAGATATTTAAATAATTTATATTATTAATGTCTACAATGAATGAAGAGCAACCAAATGAAATTATTCAAGAAAATGATTTACTTGATCCCGTATCAGAGCAATTTAATGGAGTACTTACAAGTTTATCAACATTTCGTTCTCAAATTACAGCATTACAACAACAATTAAGAGGTTTAGAAAAAATTGTAAGACGAGAACTTAAGGTTGCTAAGAAAGAAGCTGCTAAAAATAAAAATAAAGGAAATCGTAAACCATCTGGATTTGCTAAGCCCACTAAGATTTCTTCGGAATTATGTGTTTTTATGGATAAAAAAGATGGAACTGAAGTTGCTAGGACTGAAGTAACACAATTTATTATTAGCTATATTAAAGATAATAATTTGCAAAATCCAGATAATAGAAAAATTATTAAACCAGATAGTCAATTAAAAAAATTATTAGGTGTTGAAGATACTGATGAAGTTACATATTTTAATCTTCAAAAATTTATGAATAAACATTTCCATAGCAAAAAAAACGATGAAGTAAATTCTTCATCAGATAAAGTATAATATTTATTTGAGTTTTATATAAAATTCATATTTTTTTATATAAAATTCATATTCTTTTATATAAAATTGAAATACTTTAATAATATTAATTAGTTATATATTTAAATATGGTTCTAATCGATCAAGATTTTGATTCTAAAGAAAGAATTATATATGATTCAAATGGTGTTATTTTATCTTCAAAAAGAAATAGTAATTCAGATATTCTTAATACACAAAATAATAGTTTTAAATTTTATGAAAATAATGTAGTTATTCTTAATAAACAAAATAATAGTTTTAAATTTTATGATCTGTCCCCCAATTTAGATTTATGGACTGAAGTTCATATAACAGTTATACATAAAAGATATAGTGATAATAAAGAATATTATGATATTGATTATAAGTATACTTTCTCACCAAGTAATATATTAGGTTATGAAGGTCATCCTTTTATGGGAACGGATTTTGTAGAAAATCAAGAAGGAGATATTGTTGCAGTCAATGATATGACAACAATGATGATTAAATATTTACTTATGGATTATGAATTAATGAATAATACTGGTAATACTAACCCCCAAGATTATAAAAGATCAATAATGCATAGTTTATCATTATTTTGGGATTAAACATCTTATAGTGTCGGTTCTGACCATTTTGGAAATTCTAGTGTAACACTATGTAATCCTCCCTCCGGTTGATTAATTACATTTGGAGAAATTCTTTCTGAAAGAAGAGTACTATTATCACACGAATCGTCATAAGGAAATCCATATACAGCTTTTGTTGATTGAGCAATATTTCTGAATACTCCTTCTGTACTCATACTACAATATATGTAAGCATCTCGAGCATTATCATGAAGTATTTTTGAATATACATTCATTCCATATTGAACATCATCTTCTTGATAATGAAAATTTGCATCACAAACTGCTCTAGGATTTGTAGAAGTATTACCCACGTTGGAGGGCGTTGCTCCTGGAGTAATATTACCTGCCGCATCTTTTGCTGGTAAAACATGTCTATTTAACGCAGCAGATAATTGTACTTTTAACTGTTTTTCTATTGTACTTTGATCACTTCCAAAAACTGGTCCCTCATATAAAGGTAAATATGGTGTATCTGTTTTATCAAAAAATCCATCACAACTATATGTTTCACTCCATGAAGGATAATTTTGCCACTCTAATTCTCTAGACGGTCTTTGTTGATTTAATTTTAATTTAGGTAAGGGCAATGGATATGGTAAATTAGTACCTGGTTTTTTTGGTGTGTCAGGGTCACTAGATTGCCAAGGAGCATATAATTGATGACCGTTTACATTAGTTTTATTTTGGCATTTTAATAATTCAAATTCCCAATGACCTTTGCATGGTTTAGTATAATCTCCATTGTTATCTTCAAATCCTACAATATTTCCTTTCCATGCAGATATTGTTACTCTTCCAGGTTGTCCATCAGGCCAAGGATTATAAGGTTTTCCTAAATCAGGTCCAAGAATAACTAAACTAGGTATACCAGCTGGACCAGAAGTGCCAAAGTATCTCCATACATCACATATGTATTTAGCCATTGCTTGATTAAGTATATATCCTGCTTGTGTTGATGGAACAAGACCTGTTGCATCTGTATCATGAAAATCTTTTGCAAAACAATTTGGTGAAGCAACTCTAACATATTTGCTAGGTACGATATCTGGGTACCATAAGTCATTAGTTACTCTAATACTCATACCAGGCTTATATGCATTTAGGGCAAAATCTATATTATTACCTGTAATATTTGAAGGTGTTTTTTCAAGTGTATATACAATACTTCCAGCAACTCTACTTACTCGAAGCCAGTTCCAGGTAGGATGTTGAGTAGGACCTATACCACCAACTGCATCAAAAATAGCATACTTAATATAAGTTAAACCGGTTACAGGATCTAAACTATTAGGTACTCCAGGAGGAGGTTGAGGTCCATCATCAGGCCATGTAAATCCGGGATTAGGATCTGGGGGTCCAGTGTATTGCCAAGCTAAATTATTCCAACTGCATTTACCTTTTACTTGATCGGTTCCATTAATTGTACATTGTGTCCAAAAATCTTCTGGTTCATTAGTATTTGCAGCTTTAACCTGAGTATCTAAATCATCTATAATATCTCCTCTTTCCTTAGAATATCCTATTCTTGGATTAGGAAGCGTATTTAATACTCCTCCGGTTGATCTTAATTCACTAAAAGGCTTATTAAAAACGGTAACTGTTTTTCCAGTATTAGCACCAGTAGATGTAATTACAGGTAAATCTACTTTACTATTTACTACAGCATTAGGAAATCCTAAAGTCTTCATTGCATTTACAGCTGCGCCAGAACATCCTTCTTGATATAATAAATTTAGATGATAGTCAATTGGCATAGAAAAATTATCTACATTAGTAGTATTCATATATAGTGCAGGAACAGCAGAATTAGGCCAACTAGGCGTTCCAATAGCACCACCATTACTTTCTGTAGTACTAATTTCTATTTTATCTCCAAAATTAGGATATCTAGAGGATAAACCCCAAGGAGAAACTGTAAAATCAGGAACATTAAATGTTTTGAGTGGTGTTTTAGATGCTAAACTAGATAAAGCCGATGGATCTAATTGTGTTTTCCATTCAGGTTGACCTGGTGCTTGAAAAATTCTAGGATTTTTTTTATTCCAATTAGGATGTGGGTCAATAAAACCTCTTGATTCAGAATTAATTGCACCATTATTAGCATCCCATAAACCTGTTCTTATTAAATACATAATTCTAGCTGACATTACATAACCTGGTAAAACAAAACGTGAAATAGGTTGAGCAGCTTGTTTATTTGTAAATCTACTTAATCTAGATAAACTATCAGCTCCACTAGCCCATATAGGATATGGCCAACCCATACTTCCTTCATTTTTAATAGGTACACCTTGTGTAGTTAAAGGATCCCATTTAATATAAAGATTAGCTGCTTTAATGGGTTCCCATATTCCATTATAAAATATTCTTCCAGTATTGTCTGTTTTAGTAATGGGAACACCATCTGATGCAGTAACTGGTCGTAAATAACACCATTTTAAATTAGTTGCTGTTCCAGTACCTTCTACATCAGTACCATTCCATTCAGCACTCCATCGTCCAATAATAAGCATATACATGTCTGGATGCCAACTAGCACCAAGTCCAATAGGTTGTTCTTGGTGATTTTGAAGTTCAAAGAAAGTATCTTTTTTTTCTTGTGGTACAGATGAACCGTCTATTCCAAATCCAGAACCAACTGGTTCCTCGGTAATACTCAATATAGTATTATTTGCTCTTTTCCATCTTCCATTTTTTGAACCAACTGAGTAAGCTCCAACAGTTGGTGCTAATCCTGGCTGAGCATCTCGAGCACCACCACTCATTCGTTTGTTTTCATTGGGTTGGAGAAAGTGACTACCTTTTTGAAGATTAAAATCCATTATATATAAAATTACTATTTTAATTAAATATATTTATTTTTAAATACTAAATTAATAGTAATCGGGGGTAGGGGGGTGTCCCCCCCTCAAAGAAAAGGTGTAGTCGTAGGTTAGGTGTGGGTGGTGGGGGTGTAGGTGGGTGGTGGGTGTAAAGTGTGTAGGTGTAGGGTATCTGGGGTGCATAAATTATCTAAGATAAAAGAGTATG